>ERZ1023698.82-NODE-82-length-22572-cov-23.464760_pt1 | contig 22572 bp, 14 predicted proteins | sample MGYA00380349_ERZ1023698 | MGnify/ENA primary metagenome ERZ1023698 (study PRJEB33179, sample SAMN07449027) | human gut metagenome | biome: Human-gut; feature: Human associated habitat; material: Faeces | host: Homo sapiens | place: India:Kasaragod | collected...
GGAAGGGATGGTCAAGCTTGTCAAACCACTGCAACCATAAAAAGCATAATCGCCCAACTTATCATTAGAGGTATAATAGTTCTCGCTGAACCGAGCATAAGCATCTCCACCTGCTACAATTTTTGCTTCAGACAAATCTAATATAGACAGTTTTCCGTCGGTTTTTTCCCCCTTAAAATCACGACCAGCCATCTCACGGATAAAATTCCAATCCGTACCATTAATTTCACCAACAATCTTCAGATTGGTAATCAGATTCTTCTGGTCATAACTAATTTTATTAGGTAAAGTACCAGCCTCATCCAACTTGATTGTTACTTGTGTGGTAATCAAGCCATCATCTGCAGCCAGAATTGCCGTGCTCCCAAGCAACACAAATAGCACTGTTAAAAACAGACTTTTAAAAGTAAATGTTCTCATATTCTTTTATTTATTGCCTTTATTACACAACACTATTATAATTTAAACTTTTTAAGTGCCTGAGCAACAAAAGTTGTCCAGTTTTTGTTCTTTTCTCTTATTCTTCTGCCAGTTCTTTCATCGCATCGTTTAATGTGTTGAAAAGAACGTTGATGTTTTCTTCTTCATTCTTGCATGCCTCCTTGAAGAGGGCAACTGGATCTTCGGTGCTGCTCTTGAGCGGAGTCTCGTTGAGCAGGATGTTGACATTGTTCAGCAACATGCCGTGAAGGGTAGGCATGTGGAGCTGGTGCTGTTCGCCCTCCTTGCTGCCACACTTCAGTCCGGCTGCGTATGCCTTTACGATGATGCGGACCAGGAGATGGATGGCCATCGGCTCATCGGCTAGACTGATGAGAATGCCGTGGGTATAATCGCGTACATGCTCTTCAAGTGTGGTAAACTTGCCTTGAAGAAGCCAGGTGAAGTTACGCTTGTATTCTGATTCCATCGCCTTGTAAAGCTGGTTCGATTTGCAGGCTATGCGCAAGTAGTCGAGCATGGTTGGCTCAAAGGTCGGGTCAGCCTGTTTCATGCTGTCGAAGTTCTTCTTCATGCGCTCGTTGGCTTCCTCGGCAGTCTTGTAGTTGAGGCGTACGAGGGTAGAGAACATGATGTCGAAGAAGTATTGGTTTACCTCGCCATAGTGCTCCAGCATCATCTGCTTGATCTGTTTCGGGTCGTTCTTCTTGCTGAAGTCATTGCCTTCGATGGTAGCATCGATGATGCCACGTGCGTAAGCTTCGAAGAAACCTCTTACAAATGCAGCTACTGCCTGATAACTGTTGATTCTTTTGCTCATTTCTTGTCTGTGTTTATTGGGCTGTTCCTGTTTGGGAATAACAGCTTCTTATTCAAAAGTCTTAAATTCATACCCCTGTTCCATGAGCCATTCTATGGCCTGAGGGAGTGCTGTCTTCAGCTTTTCAATGCTCTTCAGCGAGTCGTGGAAGGTGATGATGCTGCCATTGCGGGCATATCGCTTCACATTGTTCACCACATCTTCTGCCGTCATCCATTTGGAATAGTCGCGCGTCACCACATCCCACATGATGACCTTGTAAGTGCGGTGCAGCCACCAATACTCACTTGGTCGCATCCAGCCGTGAGGTGGACGGAAAAGATGGGCATGGATGATATCGTTCGCCTTATTGGTGTTGAGCACGTAGGAAATGACACGGTGCTTGAAGGCACCGATATGATTGAATGTATGGTTGCCTACCTGATGACCCTCTGCCACAATCTGATTGTAGAGGTCATGATTGCGCAATACATTCTCGCCTACCATAAAGAAAGTAGCCTTGATATTGTACTTTCTCAGGGTCTCTAAGATGAATGGAGTTGACTCAGGAATCGGACCGTCATCAAATGTAAGATAGACTGAATGGTCTTTCTTGTCCATTCTCCAGATGGCCTTTGGATATAACCATCTGAGCCATTTGGCTGGTTGCTCTATGAACATGGATAAAACAGGTTTATATGAATAATGAAAAGTTTGGTGTCGTGTTTCGCGACACCAAACTTTTTTCTATTTTTTACTGATTGCCTTCCGGCATTCTGCCACCTCTGCCATGATAGAGACGGTAGAGGTTGTTGAGCTGCTTCTCATACTTCTGCTCCAACTGTGGACTCACCATTCCGGCAGCCTCGCAGATGCTCTGCATAATCATGATCTGACGGATGCAATCGTTCTCAGCCTGGAGGAAACGGTCGTTAGGCAGTGAGAGATAGTAGTTGAGGTATTGTGAAGCATTCTTCCATACCGCTTCTATATATTCCTTACCCTTGGCTTTCTGACCGGTCATCAGCCAGCCGCGAGCCATATCCAAACCACCGCTCATATAGTCGAGCGTAACATTGTAGGCAGGAATCTCGGTATCAGCCTTCTTCAGGATGTTGATAGCCTTCTGTTTCTTGCCTTCGGCGATGAGCTGGAGGGCTGTCTGGGCGAGCAGGCGACGGTGGGTATAACACATACGCATGGTTGTCTCGTCGATGTAGAGTCCCTTCTGCTTCAGGTTGCCGAACTTGAATCGGGTCATGATGTTGTGATAAGCCTTCTCTGTATCGAAGTTCTTGGCACCTGGCTTGTTGGTGGTGAACGGAGTGATACGGTTCACAAGTCCCTCCTGTACGAAGTTGTCGCCGAGGTTCATATAGTTCTCTTCGCCTACGGTGAGTGCTACGTAGAGCGGACGGGTCCAGTTACACTGTGCCAGCATTTCGAGCATCATGAGGTCGCCCTTGTAGAGTGCGCTCTTGCCGGCAAGAGAGATGACCATCTTGTCTGGAATAGAATCTGATGCCATCATCATGCCGCTCTTCTTTACAGCCTCCTTGTCGATGGTGACATAGAGGGTATCCGTAGGGATGAAGTGCATGTCAGGGTTCTTGCTGCGTACCCAGTTCTTCAGGATGTTCTTGAGCTCGAACGGTTCGGCACCAAACTGCTTCTTGGCGTTCTCTGGATCCTGCTTGTAGAAGTCGAGAATCTGCTTCTTTGCCTCAGGTTCAACAGATACATATTCGTTGGTACCTGAACAGAAGTCGAGACGTGGCCAGGTGATTGGCACAGATGGTGAGTTGTATGCAGGACGCATCATCTGGTCGATATACCAGTCGGTCTGCAGGTAGCTCAGGTTACATACGCGGGCATCTGTTCCTACGCCTTCTACCTCCTGGTTGTACCAGAGTGGGAAGGTATCGTTATCACCATTGGTAAAGATGATAGGGTTGCCCTTCTCCTGGAGTGACATCAGGTAGTTCTGACCGAAGTCACGGCAGGTGTAACGGTTTGAGCGGTCGTGATCGTCCCAAGTCTGTGAAGCCATCTGGATTGGTACGAGAAGTGTGATGACTGCTACGATAGCTGTTACGGCAGTACCGCTGAGCTTCATCTTGCGCTTCAGAATGTCGATGATGGCGAGTACGCCGAGACCGCACCAGATAGCGTATGCATAGAATGAACCGGCATAAGCATAGTCACGCTCACGTGGCTGCATCGGTGTCTGATTCAGGTAGATGACGATGGCAAGACCTGTCATGAAGAACAGGAAGAATACAATCCAGAACTGCTGGATTCCGATAGGGAGGAGTACTTCCTCTTCCTTGCCGTTCTTCATTACCTTCTTCTTGCGGGTATACCAAGCCTGCCAGAAAAGTCCGATGAGACCGAGAATCAGCGGCATGCAGTAGAATACATTGTGGCCCTTGTTCTCCTTCAGGTCGTCTGGCAATTTGCTCTGGTCGCCATAGAGTGAATCGTCGATGAATGAGAAACCGGTAATCCAGTTTCCGTGCTCTGGCTCACCATTGCCCTGGATGTCGTTCTGACGGCCGGCAAAGTTCCACATGAAGTAGCGCCAGTACATGAAGTTGCACTGGTAAGAGAGGAAGAAGCGGATGTTGTCAAACTGTGACGGCATCTTCACCATCATACTCTCTCCGCAGCGGTCGTAAGGAATCTCTGTGCCTTCTACACCGCCCATCCAGTCTTCGTATGCCTGGGCATGAGCCGAACTGTACATACGAGGGAAGAGCATGTTCTGGGCATAGATATACTTATTCTTGTGACTTACTACGAAGTATGAGTCCTTCTCATCAGCCGAAGCCTTCTCCTTGCGCTGGTAAACCGGTGCGCCTTCTTTCATGACAGGCTTGCACATGTTGCCGTCTACTTCGAGGGCTACCTGTGATGTATAAGCCTGGCCATAGAACAGTGGGCGGTCACCATACTGGTCGCGGCTCAGATAACTTCCCAGGGTAAAGATGTCCTCAGGAGAGTTCTGGTCCATAGGAGGGTTGGCAGAAGAACGGATTACGATGAGTGCGTAGCTGGAATAACCAATCATCAGCATCAGCATGCAGAGCAAGGCTGTGTTCTTGACGCGTGCTGAAATGAGCGGCAGGAGCTGCATCTTCTTCTTGGCGATGCCAGTAGATTCGTCAACGCCTGTTACTACCTCCTGCTTGCGCTTGTAGCCGAGTACGAACCAGAGGATAACCAGCACGATGATACCGGTGATGGCAGCAGTCCAGCCATATCCGTAGAATGGGATGCCGAGCATGCCGAAACCGAGAACGAAGGCGATATTCTGCTTCTTCTCGTTCTTCTCTGATGCATTACAGGTCTCGTAGATGCCCCAGATAACTGAGGCAACAAGACAGATGATGTATACGATTTCACCGGTATTGAACGGACAGCCGAGAGTGTTGACAAAGAACAGCTCGAACCAGCCGCCTACGGTGATGATACCTGGAACCACACCATACAGTACGGCTACCACTACGAGGAATGAAAGGAACAGCGCCAGGAGTGAACCCTTGAGGTTGGCATGTGGCACCTTCTTGTAGTAATAAACCAATACGATGGCTGGGATACAGAGCAGGTTGAGCAGGTGGACACCGATACTCAAACCGGTCATATAGGCGATGAGCACAAGCCAACGGTCGCTATGAGGCTCGTCAGCATGGTCTTCCCACTTCAGAATGAGCCAGAATACCACAGCGGTAAAGGCAGAAGAGAACGCATAAACCTCACCCTCGACAGCAGAGAACCAGAAGGTATCGCTGAAGGTGTAGATGAGTGCGCCCACCATACCGGATGCCTCGATGGCAATCAGCTTACTGGTAGTCAGTTCTTTCCAGTCGCTGATGACGAGTCGGCGAGCCAGGTGGGTGATGGTCCAGAAGAGGAACATGATACAGACGGCGCTCAGCAGGGCGCTCATCGTATTTACCATCTTGGCTACCTGGGTAGTGTCGCTGGCGAAATGTGTGAAGAAATTGCCTAAAAGCATGAAGAATGGTGCCCCAGGTGGGTGACCGATCTCCTGCTTGTAAGCAGTCGTAATAAACTCAGGACAGTCCCAAAAACTGGCTGTCGGTTCAATTGTGGAACAATAAGTGAACGCCGCAATGATGAATGCGACCCATCCGAAGATATTGTCCACTAATCTGTACTGTTTCATTATTGTTTAAACTTTAATGTATTATATTTCTTTCTGAATGCTTTCTCTGTTTCTGAGTGCTTTCTCTGTGCCTTTCAAGGAAGGCACATTCCAGTTGCAAAGATAATAAAAAGATGAGATAATATGGATTTTTGCGCCTGTTTTTTAGGCATTATTATATAATAAGCCTATACATTTAAGAAATGCTCTTCCAGTTTCTCTCTCGGCATATCTGCCGTATCGTGGTAGTGGAGATGATGATTTACGCAGGCGATGTGCTTTACGTTATTGAGCACTTCGGCTACATCATGGCTTACGATGATAATGGCGCACACCCGGTTGATCTGTTCCAGCATCTCGTACATCTGCTTCTGGAAACGGCGGTCGATGTAGGTATTGGGCTCATCCAGTATCACTACATCGGGTTTGGAAACAATGGCGCGGGCGAGGAGTACTCGCTGCAACTGTCCGCCGCTCAAGGCTGCGATATGGCGGTCTTTCAACTCTGTGAGCTGCATCTGTTCCAGACAGTCGAGAACCTGCTGGTGCTGTGCCTGGGTGTATCTCGAAAAGAGACTTTTGGTCTTGCTGAGTCCTGAGAGTACCACTTCATAAACGGAGATAGGGAACTGTTTGTCGAGATGGTTGTATTGGGGCAGATATCCCATACTGATTTCCCTTACTTCCTCCCCGTCTTTATAAAAGCGGATGCTGCCGTCTGTGGGTTTCATCAGTCCCAGAATGAGGCGCATGAGGGTTGTCTTGCCACCACCGTTGGGACCGATGATGCCAAGATAATCGTCTTTACAGACGGTGAGGTTGATGTCGTGGAGCACCTCCTTGCCTTCGTAACCAGCCGAAAGATGCTCTATCTCTATTAACTTTGAACTTTGAACTTTGAACATTGAACTTTATGATTAGTTATCGTTCTAACAAAGCTTTTGCCCTTACAGGGCGCCTTGTTAACTGCTATTATACCCAGGGTGTTGCCCTGGGCTAGGAGCTTCTGCCCTTTCAGGGCGTGTGGAGCTTACTTCCCAACAACGATTTTCTTGCCTTGTACCGCTGCTGCCGCTTCCTGCATTGCCCAGTTCCAGTCGCCCTGCAATGGATTGATATTCATTGGCTTGGTGTGGCTCTCCTTGATGAAGGTTGTGGTGTTGCGGTTGGCAAATTCTGCCTGTATCAGGCAGAACTTGATCTTTTCTTTTCTGGCTCTCTCTATGAGGCTCTTCAGCTGGGAGGCACTAGGCTCCCTGCCTTCTTCCTCTATGGCAAGCTGCTCCAGCTGGTAATCACGGGCAAAGTAGGTAAGGATAGGGTGATAGATCACAAACTTGCGAACCAGCTCAGGATGATCCTTGAAACTCTTTCTGATGACGCTGTCTCGCTTGTCGATGATCTTCAGCAGCGACAGATAGTTCTTCTCAAAGAATGCCTTGTTCTTCGGCTCCAGATTGCAGAGCGCCTTGAGGATGTTGCTGGCTATGATGCGGGCGTTGCTGCAACTCATCCATACATGCGGGTCGGTATTGCCGCCTGGTGTCTTGGCGGGCGTGATGCCTGTGGAGGTATCTATCACCTTCATGTCAGGAGCGTTGTCCTGCAGCTTCTTCATCCAGGTCTGTTCGAAACCGATGCTTCCCACTTTCAGATAGAGGGCACTCCTGGAGAGTTCCATCATCTGCTCGGCGTATGGCTCGTAAGTCTCCGGGTTGTTGCCGTTGGATACCATCACGTTGACATCCACCTTATCTTCGGCAATCTTATCTACGAAATATTGGTAGGGAGGGATGGTAACGGTTACAGTAGGCTTGGCATTACTTTCAGCCATGCCAGCCTTTTGCTGGTTGCTTTTGCAGCCAACCATTAGGGCGCATATTATAATAAGGTATAAAAATCTCTTCATAATTAAACGATAAAACTCAGTCCATAGACCAATAAAACATATCTTAGTACTTTTCCGATGGTGATACTGAGTATCGAAATCGGAATATTGGCTCTTGTCAAGCCTAAAACGATGGTGATGGCACTTCCCAATAGTGGGAGAAAGGCGAAGAATCCCATCCAGGCGCCTCTGCCTGCCATGAAACGTTCAGCCTTATCCAGACTTTTTTTCTTCACATGCAGGTATTTCTCTATCCATTCCATCTTACCCATTCTGCCCACACCGTAGTTGAACATGGAACCAAGCACATTGCCGATGCTACCGTAGATAACGAGGGGGAGAGGCTCTAGTCCAGCTGTCTGCAAGCCTGCCATTACTGCCTCGCTGCTGAATGGGAAGAAAGAACCTGCCAGAAAAGCTGCAGCAAGCATGCCCCAATAGCCCCAGTCGATTAAGAAACTGATAATCCAACTCATAGTAATATGCTCTCTGGTACGAGTATGTTGTAAGCCATGATAAGTACCAGCATGATGAGTAGCAGAATGAAGGAGATGTTGGTAAACTTACCTCTGGTGAATGTGATGAAATGGGCGATAAGCGGTGCTGTATTCACAATCAGGATGCCGCCCAGTTCCTGTATATGTCGAGGCTGGAGGACGATGAAGATGATGCAGGCAACCGATATCATGATAAACGTTTCGTAGATCATGCGGGTGCGTATCTTATCGCCGTAGCTGGTGCGTATGAAGTGGATGGAACCGATGATGGTGAGCAGGGTAACGAAACTCAGGTTCAGTACCTGATGGTCGGTAACCTGCGAATAATCAAAGAGTTCGCTGTAGTTGATGAATTCGCAGAAATGGTCAGCCAGCCCCTGTATGTTGTCGGTATAGAAGAAATAACCGGCTGCAAACCAATAGGGCACGATGAGACCTACCAGGGATGCAAAGAATGTCTTTACGCTAAACGAGAGGGTAAACACCATCATCATGATCCATAGGATAGGCATGAAATAGCCTATCTGCACGAAAACCATCGATGCCAGACCGATGCAGGCAAAGGCGTAGAAAGTCCAGCCTGTAGAGCGTTTATCCTGATAGCAATTCCAGATAATGAGATAAAAGGCGATGAAACACATCGTCACAATACTGCTTTTTAAAGAGAGTTGGGGGAGTCCTGCCATCGTCATTAATGCCAGAAAACTGCAAGATACCATTCGGCTGTAGGTACGCATCAGGGCATTACGGTTGTTCAGTTCCACCATCAGCAGGGTACACATGGCTGTGAAAGCAAATTCTACCCAGATATTGGATACCAATAAACCTACTGCAACCCAAACCAGCGTGGCAAGGGTTGCAGTAATAGGTAAAGAGTAGCGGCTAGCCGCTACTTTATTTTGAAAAGTTTTCTTTCTTAACATCTAATTCAATGTTGAATGCTTAAAACAATGTTGAATGTTGAATGTTGAATGTTGAATTGCCTAACGGACTCAAGGGCGCTAGCCTAATTCAACATTCAACATTAAACATTAAAATCTAAAGGTCCTGTCCGATATCAGAACGGAAGTACTTGTCGGTGAACTGGATCTTCTGTGCCTCAGCAAAGCTCTTCTTCAGGGCTTCTTCCTTGTCCTTGCCGTAGCTGCTTACGCAGATGACACGACCACCGTTGGTTACTACCTGACCATCCTTCATGGCTGTACCGGAGTGGAATACTACCGAACCTTCTACATCGTCGATGCCCTGGATAGGATAACCCTTCTTGTAAGCCTCAGGATAACCGCCGCTTACGAGCATCACGCAGACTGCTGCACGCTCATCAAACTCGATGCTGCGCTTGTCCAAATCGCCTGCTGCTACACCCTCGAAGAGATCCACGATGTCGCTCTTCAGACGGAGCATCACGCTCTCTGTCTCAGGGTCACCCATACGGCAGTTGTACTCGATGACCATAGGCTCGCCTTCTACATTAATCAATCCGAAGAAGATGAATCCCTTATAGTCGATGTTCTCCTCAGCAAGTCCTTCTACAGTAGGACGGATGATGCGCTCGTCAACCTTCTGCATCCACTCCTTGGTAGCGAATGGTACAGGGGTAACGCTACCCATACCACCGGTGTTCAGACCGGTATCGTGCTCGCCGATGCGCTTGTAATCCTTAGCCTCAGGCAGAATCTTGTAGTTCTTGCCGTCGGTCAATACGAATACAGAGCACTCAATGCCACTGAGGAATTCCTCGATGACTACGCGTGCAGAAGCGTTGCCGAACATACCGCCGAGCATCTCCTTGAACTCTTTCTTAGCTTCTTCCAGGGTAGGGAGGATGAGAACGCCCTTTCCGGCGCACAAACCGTCAGCCTTCAGCACGTATGGAGCCTTCAGAGTCTCCAGAAATTTCAAGCCTTCCTCTACGTGCTCGCCGTCGAAAGTCTCATACTGGGCAGTAGGGATGTTGTGGCGCTTCATGAACTTCTTGGCGAAGTCCTTGCTGCCTTCCAATACGGCGCCAGCCTTTGATGGACCGATGACAGGGATGTTCTGGGTGCGAGGATCGTTCTTGAAGTCATCGTAAACACCCTTTACCAATGGGTCTTCCGGACCAACTACCACCATATCAACGCCATTTTCTACTGTGAAGTTCTTGAGCGCCTCAAAGTCGTCTGCCTTGATATCTACGTTCTCGCCGACATTCTGAGTACCGGCATTACCTGGAGCGATGAAGAGTTTCTCACACTTCTCGCTCTGAGCGATTTTCCATGCTAAGGCGTGCTCGCGGCCACCGCCTCCTAACAATAAAATTTTCATTTGCTGTAAGTTATTGTTTGTTATTTGATGTAGAAGTAAACTCCCCTTTTCGGGGGGATGTTTACTCCTAGATATTTACTTGAGATAATCGAAGAAATAATTGCTGATGCGCTCATGCAGATGAGTGCTCTGATGACCTCTCATGTTGTGAGGCTCGCCAGGATAGACGAAGAAGTCTGGCTGGGTGCCTGCTGCGATGCAAGCCTTGAGGAAGGTGAGGCAGTGCTGTGGCACTACGGTCACATCGTTCAAGCCCTGGATAATCTGCAGCTTGCCCTTCAGGTTCTTTGCCTGATAGAGCAGGGAGGTCTTCTTGTAACCCTCTGGGTTGGTCTGTGGGGTGTCCATATAGCGCTCGCCATACATCACCTCGTACCAGTGCCAGTCGATTACCGGACCGCCTGCTACGCCTACCTTGAACACATCAGGGTGGTTGGTCATCAGCGAGATGGTCATGAATCCGCCGAAGCTCCAGCCGTGAACGCCAATCTTGTCAGCATCTACGTAAGGAAGCGTCTTCAGATATTTCACGCCCTTCATCTGGTCTTGCATCTCAATCTGTCCGAGCTGACGGAAGGTAGCCTGCTCGAAAGCCTTGCCACGGTTCTCGCTTCCACGGTTGTCGAGGATGAAGAGCAGATAGCCCTTTTCTGCCATGTAGGTTTCCCAACCACGGCTAGAGTAGTTCCAGCGGGCATCTACGTTGTGGGCATGAGGACCACCATATACATATATAATGGTAGGATACTTCTTGTTTGGATCGAAGTTTACCGGCTTCACCATTCTCCAGTAGAGGTCTGTTTCGCCATCGGCAGCCTTGATGGTACCGCAGCTGTACTCAGGCACATTGTAGCCCTTCCAAGGGTTCTCGGCTGTGAAGTAAGCGGTGCGCTTGCCGTTCTCGGTATTCACGAGGGCAATCTTGCGAGGCACGGTAGGAGTAGAGTAGTTGTCGAAGACATACTGTCCGTTCTCGCTCAAAGTGGCGCTGTGCCATCCCTTTCCGCAATCATCTACCAGCGTACGCTTGCCGGTTTTTGTATCTACGGCAAAGATGTTTCTCTGGATAGGCGATTTCTCGTTGGATGCGATGATGATACTTTTGCGCTTGCTGTTGAAACCGAGCACTTCCATCACTTCCCATTTGCCGGAAGTCAACTGCTTGATTTCAAGTGATTCTGTATTGCTTGCCATGCGGCTTCCGTGCTTGCCCAGGGTGCAGAGGTAGAGGTGGTTGTAGCCATCCTTGCGGCTCTGCATGATGAAACTGTTGCTGTCCCAAGGCAGGAACTGGATAGGGTGGCAAGGCTCCACGTATTTCTCGTCGGTTTCGCGATAGAGTTCGCCTGTCTTCTCGCCGGTTTCTGCATTGTAGGCAGTCAGACGGCAGTCGTTCTGGTCGCGGTTCAGTTCGAACATATAGATGGTCTTGCTGTCCGGACTCCATGCGATGTTGGTGAAGTAGCGGTCGGTTGGATCGCCCGCCTTCAGATAGATGGTCTTGCCGGTCATGCAGTCGAACACGCCTACGGTTACCTTGTGTGATGTCTCGCCAGTCATCGGATACTTGTCTGGTGCAGGAGTAGCGATGCAACTCTGTGTTTCAGGATGATTGAAACCGATTTCCGGGATGTCGACCTGCGGATAGTCGGTTACCATACTCTGGTCCATGCGATAGAAGGCGAGCAGTTCGCCGTTCGGACTCCAGAAGGTTCCCTTGCTGATACCGAACTCATCGCGGTGAACACTCTGTCCATAAACAATTTCGCGGCTTCCATCCTTTGAGAGCTGGAAATCGTGAGATTTCTTCTCTTTTGTCAGGGCGTTGCTGGTTACATCGAAGGTACGCACATAGAGGTTGCTGCCCTTCAGATAGGCGAAGGCGTTCTGCTGGGCGTTGGCCTCCAGGAGGTTCTCGCCGTCAGCAAAATCCATCTCGCTCAGCAGCTTATGCTTCTTGAAGTCTACGGTATAAGTCTTGCTGCCGTTGCTTACCATCACGATGCTCTTGCCTGCAAAAGGGAAGAGAGCATTGTAGAGGGCTCTTACCTTGATGTCCTTGGTAGGAGCAATCCACTGGTTGATGTCATTGATGCCGAAGAGTCTGGTCTCCTTGCCTGTCGTCTTGTTGACGAGATAGCAGGCATCCACGTCCTGGCGAACGAGTTCATTGCCCCACCAGGTGCACCAGCGGTTCTTAGCTACCATGTTACGATAGTTGTTGCCGCCGAAGTTCAGGTCTTCCAATGTAAAGGTTTTCTCGCCTTTCTGAGCAGGAACCACGCCCTGAGCCTGTAAGTCGGTTGCATTCATAGCCATCATAATCATAGCAGCAAAAGATAATTTATAAATTGAATTCTTCAGATTCATTATTTTCTTTACTTTATCGGGTTTGCCACCCATGCGTCGTGAAACACGACGTATGGGTAGTATGTCTCTTTAATCCTCGTCATCGAAGTCAACGCTGAAGTTCTTCTTGCCTCCGCGCTTGCCTCCGAAATCACGGCCACCACGCTTGTCGCCCTTGAAGCCACCACGTTTGTCGCCTTTCTCGAAACGCTTTCCGTCGCGCTTGCCACCGAAGTCGCGCTTGCCACCGAAGTCACGGCCACCCTTGCGGTCGCCCTTGAAGCTACGGCTTCCACGCTTGTCATCGTCGTCATCATTGCGTCGACCGCCACCGATACGTGAACGGCCGCCCTTATGGAACTCAGCACGCTTCTTCTCGAAGTCTTCCAGACGGTGAGTATGGAACTTGAAAGAACGGATATCGTCCTCCTCGTTTTCTGTCTCCTCGCTTACACGCTTCTTGAATTCACGCTCCTTCTTGAAACGGTGCTTCTGAGCCATCTCGCTCTTCTCGCGCTCAGTCTTCACGATGCCGCCTTCAGAACGGAAGTCCTTCATCTTGCCGTCGAACATCACATACTTGCGGAATTCGCACTCCAAGCTTCCGTTGAATACAGGAATCTTGATAGATGGTTTCAGACCAATCTGCTCGAAGCACTCCTCGCGGTAGCTCAATACCCAAGCCTCGTTGCCGGCAAAAGCCTTCTTGAAGCGCTCACCTATCATCTTGTAGGTGTTCAGGAGGTTAGGGGTAGAGATGCGCTCGCCGTATGGAGGGTTCATCACGATGATGCTCTTTTCTGCTGGCTGGGTGAAGTCCTTGAAATCAGCCTGAGAGATGGTGATGTCCTTGCTCAGACCGGCAGCACGAACGTTGAGGTTAGCTGTGTTCACCGCCTTCATATCAACATCGTAACCATAGATATGGTGCTCGAACTCGCGCTCCTGAGAGTCGTCGTTATAGATCATGTCGAAGAGATCCTGATCGAAATCGTTCCACTTCTCGAAGGCAAACTCCTTGCGGAATACACCTGGAGAGATGTTGCGGGCGATGAGGGCAGCTTCGATGGCGATGGTACCTGAACCACACATCGGGTCGATGAAATCGCATTCGCCCTTCCAGCCGGTCATCAGAATCATACCTGCAGCGAGAACCTCGTTCAGAGGAGCCTCTACCTGCTCCTGGCGGTAGCCACGGCGGTGCAGACTCTCACCACTCGAATCGAGACTCAAGGTGGCATTGTCTTCTGCAATGTGGATGTTGAGGCGGATATCCGGGTTAGATACGCTGATATTTGGACGTGTACCCTGCTTCTCGCGGAACCAGTCAACAATCGCATCCTTTACCTTGTAGGTTACGAAGCGTGAGTTGCGGAACTCCTCTGAGTAGACTACTGAGTCAACAGAGAAAGTCTTCTTCACGTCTAAGATGTCATCCCACTTGATCTTCTGGATCTGATCATACACCTCTTCAGCGCTTCTAGCCTTGAAGTGCTTGATAGGCTTTAAGATACGGATGGCTGTGTGCAACTGGAAGTTAGCACGATACATCATTTCCTTGTCGCCTGTGAAAGACACCATGCGGCGACCGATCTGTACATTATTGGCACCCAACTGGGTGAGCTCTTCAGCCAAGACAGGCTCGAGGCCCATGAAGGTCTTGGCAATGAGTTCAAATTCCTGTTCCATTATTGAATTCTATATCTAATAAACTTTGTTTTTCTTTTTTATATTTCTTTGTTTTGGGTTTCATATCCTTGGTAACCCATACGTTGGCTCCCACTACGCAGCCTTCTCCGATGGTGATGCGACCGAGGATGGTGGCATTGGCGTAGACGATGACATTATTTTCGAGGATAGGGTGGCGAGGGATTCCCTTGATAGGATTGCCGTCCTTATCGAGAGGGAAACTCTTGGCTCCGAGGGTTACACCCTGGTAGAGTTTCACATTGTCGCCGATGATGCAGGTAGCTCCAATCACCACACCCGTACCGTGGTCGATGGTGAAGTGCTTGCCTATGGTAGCCTCCGGGTTAATATCAATACCGGTTTCCGAATGCGCCAGCTCGGTCATCATTCTCGGAATGAGCGGCACTCCCAGTTCGTGCAGCACGTGAGCGATGCGGTAGTTGGTAATCGCCTTGATGACCGGGTAGCAGGAGATGATTTCTCCGTGGCTCATGGCAGCCGGGTCGCCCTCGTAGGCAGCCTCTACATCGGTAGCCAGAATCTTGCGCAGTCTCGGGAATTCCATGATTGCCTTGGCTGCAATCACGCCTGCCTTGGCACGCTGGTGCTGCAGTTCAGCCTGGGTTTCCGTTTCGCAGTCGTTGGCGAAGCAGAGACCGGCGAGAATCTGCTCTGACAGCATCTCATAGAGTTTCTCTACTCTTACTCCAATATGATATTTGATGGTTGAGATATTTACCGAAGAATTGCCGAAATATCCCGGAAAGAGGATAGAACGGGACAAACTGATGATTTCTTCGAGCGCCTTGCCCGAAGGAAGTGGATTCCCGTCTCGATGCTGATGGAAGAGACCCTTCAAAGATTCTGCGCTCGAAAGCTCCTCGATGGTCTCTGTCAACTGATGAGTTAATGTATCTTTACTCATTTTCTTAATGTCTCAATAAAATTTGAGTGCAAAGATACGATTATTTTCTTGAATGACAAAGAAATAGCTACGGTTTTTTGTATTTTTTAGAGTGATTTTTTGAGGGATGAAAGACGGAAAGACCCATGTACGGTGTTTTACCGTACATGGGCCTGGCTTGTCTTATTTTGAGATACTGTCCAGGAAGAGGAGCAGTCGGTTGGTGACGTTTACCTCTGAAACCCCGGAATCGAAGTCGAGCGATACGAGGTTGAGCATTGGGAACCGGTCGTGGAGACGTTTCTCGATGCCCTTGGAAATCACGTGGTTAGCGATGCAACCGAAAGGCTGGAGCGAGATGATGTTGTTCACGCCATCACGGATGTAACCTACGATGTCGGCAGGCAGAAGCCAGCCTTCGCCAAACTGGGCTGCGAGCGAAACCAGTCCCTGTACGTCCTTCGCATCATCATAGATATTGGTGAACGGACGGAAGTAGCGGAACTTGCCGGCTGCCTTGTTTACCTGGCGCAATCTTCTGCCTATCAGCGCCTGATAAGCGCCCTTGATGATGAAATCGGGCACTCTGGTGCAACTCAGCCGCATGTGTTTCTGTATCTCCACATTCACAAATTCCTGAAGGAAGAAAGGGGCAAGCAGAGGCGGAACCACCTCAATGCCGTGCGAAATGATGTTCTGCTCCAGGAACTGGTGGGCGAAAGGATTGAACTTCAGGAAGATTTCGCCTACGATTCCCACCTTCGGCAACGTTCTGTCGAGGGTCATCTGGTTGAATTCTTCGGCTGCCTGTTCCAGGAGTCGGATGAGTTCTTTGGCTGAATTCTGGGCGATAGGTCCGTCTATCAGCTGCATGTATTTATCGCGCAACTCTCTGGCAATGCCCGGTTTACGCTCTCTTACGATGCAGGCGTTGTACATCTCGTTGATTGCATCGCCATAGAAAATGGCGGTAACGATAATCTGACTGTATTTCAGCCAAGGCACATTGAAGCCGTCCTGTTCGTTATAGTCTTGCTTGTCGTCTGTTGAGCCTGATGCTTCGCCTGTTGAGGCTGTTACACCGAGCGTGAGCAGCGGAATATCCTGGAATCCATTGGAAATCATCGCACGCTTGATGAGACCGGCGTAGTTGGTTGCGCGACACTGGCCGCCCGTCTGACTCATCACTACTGCCGTATTGTTCAGGTCGTATCTGCCTGATTTCAAGGCTTTGATGATGTCGCCGACGATGAGGGTTGCCGGATAGCAGACTTCGTTGTTGGCAAACTTCAAGCCGAGTTCGGCGCTCACCTCATCGCTCATTGGAAGTACCTCTACATCATAGCCTATCAGTTTCAGGATAGGCGGAATGATAGGGGTGAGGTATTCGGTCATGAAAGGAGCGAGAATCTTGCGATGAATATCCTGCTTGGTGAATACCTTGGTCTGTTGTAAATGTTGAATGTTGAGTGTTGAATGTTGAATTTCTTCAGCTGTTGAATTTTTCACTCTTCGTTCTTCACTCTTCACTTCCTTTACTCCCTTCAGGCTTTCTATGAGCGAGCGGACACGGAGCTTCAGGGAGCCGATATTGCTCACATCATCTATCTTCAGCAGCGTGAACGGCTTGTTGTGGCGCTTCATGATGTCGCGCATCTCGTCCTGGATAAAACTGTCAGGACCGCAGCCGAAGCTGGTCATCTGGACGAAATGAACCTCATCGCCCTGTTCGGCAGCCCATTGTGCTGCCTTCAGAATGCGGTTCATATACGCCCATTGCTTTACGAGATAAGTCTCTGGCTGACAGTTGTATGCTTCGTTGTTGTCCTGGCTGGCTAATGCTGCCTCATTTCTTTCTGCCGCCAGGTCCTCCAGATTGAAGTCTTTGAAATCTGCAAAGAGATTACCCCGGGCGATGTCTTCGCTGATGACGTTGACTCCCAGATTGGCAATCATCTCGCTCAGCTTGTGCTGAATCAGCGGGTCTGTATGATAAGGACGGCCCGCCAGCAGAATCGTAAGTCCCTTGCTTGGCTTCAGAGTCTTGTCTCCGTTCGTTTTCTGAACCTCTGTTTCTTCATTTTTCAGAATCTCCCAGCCCTGTTTCTTGATTTCAGCAGCATATACTGCCTGAGCATAGAGGGCCTCTCTCAGCGCTTTATGGGCAGTCTTCTTGCTTACTCCCAGTTGCTTGAGATAATCGGTAATCTGCTTTTCCAGCGCCTTAGGCTGGGCAAAGTTGATGACGGGCGTATCGATCGGTTTCTTGAGATTGATGACCGACTTGATGACATCGCTGTAGCCCGAAACGACCGGACAGTTGAAGCTGTTCAGCGTATTCTTCGGGTCGTCATTATGTTCGTAAACCACGTATGGCATGAGGATGCGGTCAACCTTCGGGTTCTCGTTGAGTTCCTTCAGATGACTGTGAGCTAGTTTAGCCGGGAAGCAGATATTGTCGCTCATCACCGTATTCAAGGCTCCTTCATACTGGCTGAAAGTGGAATCGGAAGAGAGAATCACGCCCAATCCTGCTGCCCGGAGCAGCGCATTCCAGAACGGATATTCCTCGTACATGTTGAGGATACGAGGAATGCCTACTTTGACGCTGTGTTTTACAGCGTCAAGTGGGTTAACTGTCTCTCTATCAAATAGTAAACTATATTTATATTCGTAAATATTTTTGCCTTTTATCCCGTTTGCTCCCTTGTTGTTGAACACACGCTCACACTTGTTTCCGGAGTAGAATCGGTTACCGCCGGCAAAGGTGTAGCGGGAAACATAACAATGGTTTTCGCAGCCTTTGCATTGCAGCTGTTTGGTTTCATAATGAGCCAGATTCTGGAGATCATCGATGGATCTTGATAGGGCAGGGTGCTCGTCTTCTGCAGATGTGCGATGCTTGTAATCTGCCGCCGCATGAAGGGCACAGCCATAGGCGCCCATCAGTTCCGGCATGTTGCTTCGTGCCACTTCGGTATGGGTGAGTAATTCAAATGCTCTTACCACCGCATCGTTTCTCATCGTACCACCCTGTACAACGATTTTGCCTCCAAGGTTCTCATTACCATGGAGTTTCAATACCTTATAAAGACAGTTCTTGATGACTGAATAAGAGATTCCGGCAGAAATATCAGCTACAGATGCGCCCTCTCTGAGCACCTGTTTCACCTTCGAGTTCATGAAGACGGTGCAGCGGGTTCCCAGGTCGCAGGGAGCCTTCGACTGGCAGGCGAGTTGGGCAAAATCGCCTACAGAATAACCCATGTTGTTGGCAAAGGTCTGGATAAATGTTCCGCAGCCCGAACTGCACGCCTCGTTGAGTTCCATGCGCACCACAGCCCCTTTCTCAACGAAGATAGCCTTCATGTCCTGTCCGCCGATGTCCAGGATAAAACTCACGTCGGGCATGAGTGAGGCAGCAGCTCTTTCGTGCGCCATTGTTTCGATAATGCCGCTGTCGAGGCCGAAAGCCGCCTTGATGAGTTCTTCGCCGTAACCTGTAGAGCAGGAGCCTACGATTTCCAGTTCAGCGCCTCGCAATGCAGCTTCCTGCTTCAGGGCGTTCAGTCCATCCGCTACTGCCTTGATCGGATTTCCCAGATTCAGGCGGTAATTGGTAAAGACAATATCTCCCGTAGGCGTCTCCGCATTCACCCTTACCGCAACAATCTTCGTCGTAGTAGAACCCGAGTCAATACCAATCACAACCTGCTGTTTTCCTTTATTCAGCGGTTGGGTTTCGGTAGCGAATTTTGCCTTTGATTTGAGCCATTCCTGGTGCTCTTTCTCGTTTTTGAACAGAGGCAGCAGACTGCTGGTCCATTCCGTTTGTATTTCTTTTTTCATCCGGCTTCTGAGTACCGAAACTGAGGCTGCAGAATCTGCCGATTTAGCCCGGTAAGCACAGCCCAGAGCCGGAATGAGATTGCTGTTTTCTGATACGATGAAATCGTTTGGAGAGAGATGGAGATAGTCGCAGAATGCCTTGCGGAGAGCCGGAAGAAAGGTCAGCGGACCGCCGCAGAGCAGAATAGGAGCCTCGAAACTGATGCCGTGAGAAAGCGTTACCACCGTCTGTACGGCGATGGAATGGAAGATGCTGGCTGCAATATCTGCTTCGGGCAGATTGCGCGCCATCAGGTTCTGGATGTCGGTCTTGGCAAACACGCCGCAGCGGGCAGCCATCGGATAAACGTGCTCTGCCTTCATCGCCAACTCGCTCATCTTCTGGTTCTCTACGCCCATCAGCACACTCATCTGGTCGATGAAAGCACCCGTTCCGCCGGCACAGTTGCCGTTCATGCGCAGTTCCATATTTCCGTTTTCCTTGAAGAAGATAACCTTCGCGTCCTCGCCACCAATATCGATGAGCGCCTTCGCCTCAGGATGGGCAGTACGGGCATAGACCGATGCAGCCACCACCTCCTGTACAAACTCCGCCTGGAGCTGTTCGGCAGTAGCCATTCCTACGCTTCCCGTTACGCAGATTCTTGCCTCTGCATCGCCCGTGAGGGCTAAAATCTCATCGAAATATTGCGACACAAGTTCGTTGACACGAGCGTTGTGGCGTTCGTATTTTGAGTAAATTACCCGGTTATCGCTGTCGATAACGGCTATTTTGGCTGTCGTAGAGCCAACGTCCAATCCTATGTAATAAGTTTTCTCCATTTCTCTTATCTCAAGTATTTCTCTTATCTCAAGTATTTTCTTTTATTCTAGTGGCTTTTCCCAAGTTCCATCTGCTCTCTTCTCATATCCCTGAAAGCGCTCCAGGCTATCGGAACCGCTACGGCAAATGAGCAGCAATCTGCCCACATCTGGCACATCTCCACGCCCAGCAGTCCGAAGAAATAGGGGAGGATGAAGATGAGCGGAATGAAGAAAAGTCCGCTTCGTGCCGCCGCTACGATGTTGGCTCTCACCGGTTTACGGATGGTCTGCATCAGCATGTTGGTGAGCACGATGCTGGCTACGAGCGGAAAACTGAGCACCTGCCATCGCAAAGCCACCGAACCTACGGCTACAACCGCTGCATCATCGCGGAAGATACTGATGATGGAAGTTGAGAAGATGAAGCCGAGAAGGGCACAGACGCTGAGGAAAACCGTGCCGCATCTGATGCAGAAAAAGAAGGCTTCCTTTACGCGCCCATAGAGTTTGGCTCCGTAGCAGAATCCGCAGAGCGGCTGGAATCCCTGACCCAGACCGATAACCATCGCATAGGTGAAGAAGGAGATGCGGGTAACGATGCTCATGCCCGCAATGGCTGCATCGCCAAACGCACCTGCTGCCACATTGAGCATCAGCGTAGCGATACTTCCCAGTCCCTGTCTTGACAGCGAAGGGGTTCCGCCGAAGATAATCTCCTTGGCAAAGGCGCGGGTAGGGGTGAAATTGCTGAGACGGATGCGGATGTTCTCGCCTTTATGCGTCATCCAGAACAGCATGGCGCAGCCGAAACACTGGCTGATGAGGGTGGCTACGGCGGCTCCGGTAATGCCCAGCTGGAAGTAGAGAATGAGCAGAGGAGCCAGAATCAGATTGAGCAGCACACCCGACATGATGCCCTTCATCGCATACATCGCATTGCCCTGGAAGCGCATCAGGTTATTCAGCGTAAGCGAGGTGGTCATAAAGGGAGCACCCAGCAGGATAATGCCCAGATAGCGTTCTGTATAAGGAAGAATGGTGGGCGTAGAACCCATCAGAAGGCAGAGCGGAGTGAGGAACACATGACCCAGAATGGCGATGAGGAGACCGGTAAGAAAACTCAGCACAAAGCCCGTGGCTGCCATCTTCTGTGCCTCTTCCGTATGCTTGGCGCCCAACTGTCGCGAAACATAATTGCCTGCACCATGGCCAAACAAGAAACCAATTGCCTGGATAACAGCCATTGCTGCAAAGGCAATGCCTACCGCTGCCACACTCTGCGTGTTGATGCTGCCCACGAAATAGGTGTCGGCGAGATTGTACATGCTCGTCGACAGCATACTGATAATCGTTGGTATGGCCATCGTGAAAATCACATGATGCACAGGGGCATGAGTGAGGAACGTATAGTTGTCTCTTTTCTCTTTCTTCATAACTTTATGATGCTCTTTTGGGCATTTCAACCTGCAAAGGTACATAAATATCCACAAAGTTGGACAATTATGAACAAACTTTTATAAATTTATAAGAAAAGAGTTGCATTATTCGTAAATTTATTGTATTTTTGCACCGCAATTGAATATATATACATAAAATTCATATACTAATGAATGATGAGATAAGAATCATACCGATAACGACTAAAAAAGGGCTGAAAACCTTCATTCAGTTTCATTATGATCTCTACAGAGGCCATAAGTTTGCCATTCCTTTTTTGCGTTTCGACGAGATGAATACGCTGGACCCAAAGAAGAATCCTGCCTTCGAATTCTGCGAGGCTCAATACTTCCTGGCGGTTGACAGCGAGGCTCGTATCGTAGGTAGAATTGCTGCCATTATCAACCATCGTGCCAACGAAGAGTGGAACAAGAAGCAGGTTCGCTTCGGCTGGTTCGATTTCGTGGATAATGTAGCGGTTTCCTGTGCCTTGTTGCGCACGGTAGAAAACTGGGGCAAGAGCAGGGGAATGAACGAATGCGTAGGTCCGCTCGGATTTACGGATATGGACCGTGAAGGCTTGCTTATCGAGGGCTTCGACCGGAAGTCTACGATGTATATCAATTACAATTATCCATATTACAAGACGCATATGGAGAGTTATCCGCTCTATGAGAAGGATAACGACTGGCTGGAGTACCGCATCAGAATTCCGGAAGTGACGCCGGCTAAGTTTGCCAAGACTGCCCAGATGATAGAGAGCCGATATAATCTGCATGTTCATAAGTTTACCCGCCGGGAACTGACCTCGGGAGGAATGGGCAGGAAGGTGTTCGAAATCGTGAACGAGACTTACAAGAATCTCTATGATTTCCAGCAGCTTACGGAGAAGCAGATAGATGAATATATAAATACTTATATCAAGAAGGCTGACTTGAACCTGGTAACGGGTGTGGTGGATGGCAACGCTGGCAACAAGCTGGTAGCCTTCGGTGTTTCCTTCCCTTCGTTTACCGATGCGCTGCGCGAGATAGGCGATGGCAAGCTTTTCCCTACGGGTTGGCTGAAGGTGTTGAAGGTTCTGAAGTGGCACAAGACGGATACGGTAGATTTGCTCTTGATTGGTGTTCTTCCGGAATATCGCAAGAAGGGAGCCAACGCGCTTATTTTTGCCGATCTGATAGAGCAGTATCACCGTTATGGCTTTAAATGGGCTGAGGCAATGCCGCAGATGGAGACCAATACCGGTGTTCAGAGCCAGTGGCAGTATCTGGAGAGCGAACAGAATCGCCGTCATCGCTGCTATAAGAAGAAGATTTAAAAGTCTCTGTTTTGAGCCGTTTAGGCGTAAAAAAGATAGAAAATGGGCTAAAAAGTTAAAGATGCTAACTCGCTCTAAATTGGACTTTGATTGAAAATCAAGAAGTTGGGCGTTTGCCT
>ERZ1023698.85-NODE-85-length-21875-cov-25.382997_pt1 | contig 21875 bp, 13 predicted proteins | sample MGYA00380349_ERZ1023698 | MGnify/ENA primary metagenome ERZ1023698 (study PRJEB33179, sample SAMN07449027) | human gut metagenome | biome: Human-gut; feature: Human associated habitat; material: Faeces | host: Homo sapiens | place: India:Kasaragod | collected...
GGGAGTGGGAATGAAAGTTAAGAACAAGCCTTGACACAGTTTAATTTACACCCCCCATCCCACTTATGACACACCCTCTCTATTATTCGTATAGTATTATTGTTTCAATTTTTTAATCTCTTCAACAGTTAATCCAGTGGATTGGGAAATGATGTCGATTGGTGTGTTGAAAGCAAGAAGTTTGAGAGCGATGTTTAGGGCTTTTTCTTTTTCCCCTTCTGCTCTTCCTTCTGCTCTTCCTTCTGCTCTTCCTTCCATTAAGCCATCTTGAAATCCCTCGTCACGGCTAGTGTCGAATAGGCTTTTCATATGTCTAACAGCTTCTAGATGTCGGTAATAAGCTTGCTTGTCTTCTTGTGAGAGTGAATCCACACGAAGTCGCTCACGTGCTTCTGGTAATCCTGCAGCAGTGGCTTCGGAGCTGATTGAGCCTGTTTTCAGAAATTCTATCCATTCGTCAAGAGGGGTAGTTGCTATCTTGTCAAAATCATTGACACGTAGTATGTAGTACTCAGGGAACAAGTCGCCAGGGCTCTTTCTAAGTTTTAAATCTTTATCCTTGATGCCAAAGAATTTCTCGTTCTGTCGGATGGAGAGTTTCAGAATGTCGTGTGGTTCGTGTTCGCCGATGAATTCGGTTTTACCATGGTACACATAATCTTTTCCTTGTCCTAGTTCGAAATAGACGATGTTAATGGAATACACCTTGCGAACCGCTTCGTATGGTTTCCCAAGACCAATATACTCTGTTATTGCCTTAGATACGCCATAGAGAATGCGATGGAAATAAGTATGCTCACGACTATTTTGTACTTCAATGATGCATAACTGTTCATCCTCGCTTTCTGCCAGAATATCTACTCGGTTATATTTATCGTCTTCGTTTTCTTGGTTACTTTCGCTCTCCAGGAAGCGGTGAATCTTAAATTTCTTTCCAAGTAATGAAGACAGGAAACCCTCGAGCACAACATAGTTAGCCTTGTTGCGCAGCAGGCGTTTCATCGCCCAGTCAAATCTTATATAGTTTTCTCCGTTCATTCTCTTTTCTTTTATTTCTTAATATTACGCTGCAAAGATACGCTTTTCTTTCGTAACTTCCAAGAAATTAACAAAAAAGTTTTTGTGGGTGGTAGGGGAGAAGGAGATAAATAAAAAAGTGCAACGCCCGATAGGGGCATTGCACTTTAATATGATAGTTTGATTGAATTTATAAATCGAAAAAAGCTGCAACCCAAACAAGTAGGCTGCAGCTTTTGTATATCCATGTTTTTAGGTGATTACCATCTTGGGTCACCAACACCGAGCTTCTTAATACTCTCGTTACCGATAGTGAAGTCGCCCTTAGCGGCATTCTTATACTCAGGGTCATCAACCTTGCCTGCCTCGTCAGCAAACATGTTTGACTTACCCTCTACGTCTGCTACATTGAGCTTAGCGCAGTTGAAGTATACGTTGTTCTGGAATGTTGGAACGCCAGTCTTTGATTGGTTAGACCATACAGCACCAGTGTTTGAAACGATGTTGTTTGTCCAATTGATTACGTTGCCTACATAGCGAACATAGAGCCAGTCGTTTACCCATTTGGCTAGTTGCAGATGAACCACACGACCATAAGCGTGCTTATCCAGGAAGTGGAGGAACCAGTCTTCGCCGTTTTGGGAGAAGCTGTATAAAGAAAAAAGGCTGTATCAGAAGGACAATGCCTAAAGATACAGCCTTTAATGATTAAAGGGGTATTATATTTCTTCAAATGTCTGGTCGTCTTATTTAGCAGCGTACCACTTTTCTGCACCGACCTTGAGCTTAGCTACAGCTTCGTTACCGATAGTAAAGTCGCCTTTGCTTGCATTCTTGTACTTTGGATCATATACAGTAGCTGTAGGATCGTTGAATGCATTATCACCCTTGCCGTCTACCCAAACAACTGTGTTCAATTTTGTACAGTTGTAGTATACGTTGTTGTTGAACTCTGGTTCCTTTGTCTTAGACTGGTTGGTCCAGACAGCATTTGTATTAGTTACGATGTTGTTGCTCCAGACAATCTTTGAACAGCCGTTACGTACATAGAGGAGACGCCTCTTGTTGTTTGCTGCACCATTAATTGTACAGTGATCTACAGTAATTACAGTCTCCTTAGCAATCTTACCATCGTCGTAGCGGATGAAGTCACGACTGGCACAGATGTTATAGAATGTACAGTTCTTGAAGTTCAAGACGTCCATATAACCCTTACGAGAGTCGAAGAAGTCACCACCGTCACACTGAATCTCGTGGATATCGCAGTTATCGAATGTTACCTCACCAACCTTGGCAGCCACATTGATGTAGCAGATACCCTTAGCGAAGCCACCGCCTTCTTTACCCTTGATTTCTGTGTTGGATACTACCAGCTTCTCAACATCACCAGCCTTCTTGAAATTGAAGGTCTGATCAGTAGAGTTGTTCAGAGAACCGTCCAGTACTACATTGTCAATTTTAACGCTAGTAGCACCATTGATTTCGAATCGTCCCTGAATAACCGGTTTGTCAGTAGGGTAGATACCCTTGATGATAACGCTTGTCTTCAATGCGACTGAAGAGGTTGTACCATCAGCTTCTGCAGATTCCAACTGATAGGTACCTGGCATCAAAGCAAATACCTCACCATCAGTTGCATTGGCAAGAAGACTCTTCAAGTTGTCGCCTTCCTTAACAACAGTAGCACCGTTGAGGTCAGCAATCGTCTTGAAACTCTTGCTTCCGCGCTCACGACCATTGAAGTAGAGCTTACCAACATATTCTGTTTCAGGAGAAAGACCACCAACAGTTGCCTTACCGGCAGCCTTGTCCTCTTCGGTTACGGTGTATGTTGTAACCAACTGACCTTCCTTGGTAGAGATTTCGATAGTAGAAATATCTTTCTCGTCAGAAGGCCAGGAAAGATCTACCGTCTTATCTGTAACGTCCTGAGTCTTCATGCTCTTCAGAATCTGCTGGGCACTGGTACGGAAATATACGTTGCTCCACTTGGAGTTTCTGTTTGTGTTAGCCTCATCGAGAGCCATGACACGTGCAGAATACTTGGTGTCGTAGTCCAGGCCAGAAAGTGTATAAGGAATATCAGAAGCGCTGATACCTGTGAATGTCTTTACTGGAGAACCTGCGAATGTCAAGCTGTCGTTAGCAAACAACTCGATGGTATATGATGTGGCACCGGCAGACTGAGTCCAGCTTAACTTAGCAGAAGTCTCAGTCACATTGCTTGATTCCAAGCCTACAGGTGCAAAGTTGCGGTCGAATACGATGCTTGTTACTTCATCGGCAACGTCACCGCAGGATGCCAGGGCTACAGTAGATAGCCCCAACATACATGCTGTTAATATATTAATCTTTTTCATTGTTTCAGATATTAAAATTTAGTCTGACAACTGTCCGTAGATACCGTCATTGTTGAGGTAACCGTTAGACTTGTCGATGAATGTCTTCCAGATTGGCCACAAACAGTGTGTGCTAGGCTGCTCAACATAGAGACCGTTGATGTAATCTTCGGTGATGATGTTGGCACCGTTGCTTACAAACCAGCTCTTGTTTTCCCAACCTGCAGCCTTCAATTCCTTGATCTTGTCAGCGTTGTCCTCACCCTTGTTAAGACCATAGAGTTTCAAAGTCTCGCCGTCTGTGTCAAGAGTATAGTAGATCTTGTCTGGCAATCCCTCGTAAGCACCCTGACGGTTTGCAAGGTCTGTAAGTTTCTGCTTAGCCTCTGCCATCTTGTTGTCAATGATACCCCAGCGTACGAGGTCAGCCTTACGGAGCTGTTCGCCTGCGAACTCAAAGCCACGCTGTTCGATGATTCCCTGCTGGAAAGCATCCTTGCTTGCACAATACTTAGCCTTCAATGCGTTTACCTTAGCAGCTGGCAATACGCGGGCCAGGACTGGCTCCATATAGTTCCAGGCTGTTGATGTGTTACCCAACTGGTTCTCTGCTTCAGCAGCCATCAGATAAACATCAGCAAGACGCATATACTGGAAGTTTACACCATCGTCGTTGGTTGATGTTACGATACGCTTCATCCACTCGTAGCGCAACTTACCGAAGCACCACTGAGAAATCTTGCGCAACTCCTGGTGAGACTTGCCGTTAACCAACTCCTTGCTCCACTGATAAGGAACACAGGTGATGTCGCGACGAGCATCGTCTGCATCGAAATCGTAGTAGAGATATGGTGTAGGACCATTTACGCCACCCTGAGGCTGCTTGGTATATTGGTCTGCTTTTGCGTGCTTGACACCCCATGTGTAGAGTACACGACCACGACCGTCAGAGAATGGAATCTCCCAGATACTCTCACCGCCAGCAGTTACATTGTCCTGGCAGAGCTTGGTGAAGTTCTCCTTGAAGCTACCCAACTTGTTGTAACCGGCGTTGATGATGTCCTCGCATTCTTCTTTTGCAATCTGATACATCTTCTCTGGAGCCAACTCTGGGTCTTTGCTCAAACGGTAACCATCGCCACGGAGACCATAGCCACCAGCGTAGAGAGCGATGCGGGCACGGAGTGCCTTAACGAAGCTCTTGCTGACACGCTCTGTTGTCTTGGTAACAGAGTTCTGGTTTGGCCAGTAGCAGTAATCTTCAGCTTCCTTCAGGTCTGCGAGCAATACCTTGTAGATAGAGTCGCGGTTGCAACGTGGCATATAGATGTTGTCATTGCTGTTTGGAGTGAAACGTGCAGGTACATCGCCCCAAGCCTTTGTCAAGTCTGCATAAATCACAGCTCTCAAGGTGAGAGCTTCACCCAGCAACTGAGCCATATTCTTGTTGTTGGCAACATTGCCATACTGACGAAGACCCTCGATAGCGAGGTTAGCACGCTCGATACCCTCATAGAACTTTGCGTAGGCATTGTTGTCAGTGTTCATCTGACCATTACTTTCACTGGTATCGTAGTTCAACAAATTCTGCTTGTCATCATTCTTGCTTGCAAATGATGGAGCAGAACCGCTTGGTACTTCCACGTCGGTGTTCAAACCATAGTAAGGCAAGAAACGACCACGGTAAGAGTTGGTCTCACCGAATGACACATGGATTGACATTACCTCAGCTTCAGCCAGAGAATAGACTGAATAGACAGAGGAACCGTCAAGGGTTGACTGTGTCGGAGCCTCCATGTCACAAGATGTCAATCCGGCAACCAATGCCATGGAGAATATTGATAGTTTAATATAATTTTTCATATTCGATAATTCCTCGTTAATGTTAGAAATTCAAATTTACACCCACTAAGAATGTGCGGCTTCTTGGATAACCTGAGTAGTCAACATTCGGTGTGAGAGCCGTCTTTGAGATACAGTCTGCCTCTGGGTCGAAACCTGAGTAACCTGTAATGGTGAATACATTGTAAGCTGTTACGTAGAAGCGCAAGTTCTGAATACCTACCTTCTGTGTAAGAGTCTTAGGAACTGTATAACCCAATGATAAGGTGTTCAGACGGAGGAATGATGCATCTTCAATAGCCCAGTCGGTGAGTACCATCTTGTTCATCCATGGTGACCACATGGTTGTGTTAGCATTGAGTTCTGTCAAACGGACAGGATCATTGCTCAAAAGACCGGTCTCAGGATCGAGGTTGGTCCAACGCTTTCCATCTGCCATAACAGTACTCATATTACGATACTGGTATTTACCTGTTGAGGTCCACTCAATCTTGTTGGCGTTATATACCTTGTTACCGATAGAGTAGTTAAAGTTAGCGCTGAGGTCGAATCCGTATGCATGTGCATTGATAGAGAAACCACCGAATGCCTTAGGATTTACATCACCGATGATGGTGTTGTCGGCATCTGTAATGACATGGTCGCCATCCTGGTCCTTCAATTTGAGAGAACCTGGACGAATGGTACCGATTACGCTGCTACAGTCGGTTACGCCTTCCTTCAAAGTCCAGGTCTTGCTTGCAGCATCATAGCCGGTGAAGTCGCTTACCTCGTAACGGCCATTACCGTCGAGCTGATAACCACGAATCTGTCCCAATGGCTTACCTACTGCAATCCAGTAGTCCTGACCAATCTCGGTAGAAGCCCAGCGGGAGTCCTGACCGAAGTCGTTCATGATACCAAGGCTCTTGACTTTGTTCTTGTTGAAGCCGATGTTACCTGCAAGGTCGATGCCCCAGTCCTTCTTCTCAATAGCGTGCCATGTGATAGAGAACTCAAGACCCTTGTTCTCGGTCTTACCCATGTTACGAAACTGTGTGTCGTAACCAGTACCTGATACAGGGAACTCGATAAGCAAGTCCTTTGTTGTATTGATGTATGCCTCAACGTTACCATTGATCTTACCACCGAAGAGAGTGAAATCAAGACCCAGGTTACGGGTGATGGTTGTCTCCCACTTCAAATTGGCATTAGCCATAGTCTTGGATGGAGCCCAATAGTTTGCGATTCCATTGACCCATGTAGTAGCCTTATTCTCGTAAGCCTGAACGAGCTGACCTACTGGGATGTTGTTGTTACCCGCAGTACCGTAGCTGAAACGGAGTTTCAAGTCATCGAGCCATTTCTTTGTACCCTTCATGAATGGTTCAGAAGAGATACGCCAAGCCAAGGCTGCTGATGGGAAGTAACCCCAGCGGTTCTCCTTAGAGAACTTGGATGATGCATCGGCACGGAAGGTTGCACTCAAGAGGTAGCGATCCAAGTAGTTGTAGTTGGCACGACCGAAGAATGACAACAGCTTGTCGTCTGCGCTGTAAGAGTCATCAATTGTATATGGAGTACCCTGAGATGTCAACTTCCATGCTATAGTAGAGTTGTAATCTACTGGGAAACCGTGAACCTCGTCCATATTCTCACGCTTCTTGGTAATCACGTACTCGTGACCCAGCAATATGTTAAGGCTATGATCCTTATTGTTGATCAGCTTCTTGAAATCGTAGCTGATGGTGTTGGTGTTACGGAAACGATGGCGATCTGTCTGAGTAAGACGGATTGCTGGATGATTCTGATTGTTACCTGTTGGTACGTTCTTTACATAATATGTTGTCAGACCCCAGAAACGCTTATCGTACTGGTTATAGTAGTCGTAACCGAACTCTGTCTTGAGCTTCAGGTTGTCGAGTACTTCCCATCCGAAAGCACCACCCAAATTCAAGTTCTTGCGTTCCTTTCTGCGGTCGTTGTCGTAAGCAGAGGTGATAGGATTGTAGAGGTTACCCAAGTCATCATCATCGGCACCAACTGTAGGATCCATATTGGCTACAGGCATTGGATAATAGATAACTGAGTACTTCAAGCGGCGGTCAGTATCGTAAGCACCTGCTGCCTCATTGGCACCACCACCAATAACGTTAGTCATATCGTAACGAGCCTGGAAGTCGAGTGTTGTGCGCTTTGATGGCTTGGTGTTCAACTTCAAGCTGAAGTTGTCACGCTTGTAACCTGAGTTCACCATGATAGCCTTATCGTTCATGTGTGCATAGCTGAATGCATACTTGATGTTGTCAGAACCACCGGTGATATTCAAGTTGTGGTTGAATGTGTTACCAGTTCTACCATAGGTCAGATCCTGCCAGTCGTTAGTAACGCCTGTGCTATACATATCCATATCCTGGTATTCGCCAAAATAATCAGTATAAGAGCTGATTTTGCTAGGGTCGTTGTTGTTCTTCAGGAGAGCCAACTCGTACTGCCACTTCACGTAGTCACGGTCACCCAGAACGTCCTGCTTGTTGGCAAGCTTCTTCCAGCTGTAATAAGCGTTGTAGCTTACGTTCACCTTACCGCTCTTACCGCTCTTGGTAGTAACGAGGATTACACCGTTAGCACCACGAGAACCGTAGATAGCTGTAGAAGAAGCATCCTTCAATACAGTAATATCTTCAATTTCGTTGGCAGGAATGTTGCTGATGTCATCAACAGGGAAACCATCAACAACGAACAATGGGTCATTGCTCTGGGTGATAGAACCACCACCACGTACACGGATTTTTACGGTAGCGTCAGGAGAACCTTCACTTGTAGTGATCTGCACACCAGGCATCTTACCGGTCAAAGCTTCTGATGCATTGGCAACAGGAACGGCTGCCAATGTCTCGCTGTTTACTGTAGCAACAGAACCAGTCAAATCCTTTTTCTTAACAGATCCGTAACCGATAACAACGACATCGTTGAGAGATGTTGCGTCGTCTTCCAACTTAATGTTGATGACAGACTTGCCAGATACATTAACTACCTGAGGTTTCATACCTACGTAAGATACCTTCAATTTTTTACTATTGCCTTTCAGAGTGATAGTAAAGTTTCCATCAATATCGGTTACACCACCATTGCTGCTAGTACCCTGTTCGAGGACTGAAGCACCAATTACTGGTTCGCCTGTATTGTCGGTTACTGTACCCTTGATCACTGTTTGCGCAAAACCATTGGCTGACATAGTCAAGGTTGCGGCAACAAGCGCAAATCTCAGATTTTTTAAATTACCAGACATACACTTTAGGTTTAGATAAAACTTATTCTAAATTACTAATATTCTAATGTTTTTATTTAATGTTTTTAAGTAGAATTCCAATTCTGAGCAGATGCTTGCTGAAGGGATGTTCCTCTTGGAACCCGAAGGCTCCGATGGGGCAACCTAGATGCGTAGCAATAGCTAAGTCTTGGTTTTCTTGTTGCAAAAGTATATAAAAAATATGAGAATATAGGTATATTGGGGGTAAAAAATAACGTAAACGTTTACAGGTTTTTGCGTAAATACTCTGTTTTTTACATTTCGACGGTCTGTTTTCTCAGTTCCCGTTTCTGCTGTTTCAGAAGTTGAGGGAACAAAAAAAGTGCAATATCCGGCACCCTTCTGAAAGAGGATGGGGATATTGCACTCCGAATGTTATCTGTCAATCTAATTACTTATGGTCTCTGCTTCTTTACTTTACGATGACCTTGCTTGTCTTCTTGCTGCCATCTGCCAGGGTCTTCACAATGATGTTGATACCCTTCTGAAGATTTGAGAGCTGGGTGCCGTCGGCTGCATAGATGGCGGTCTTGATGACTGCTGCATCTGTAGCTGAGGCGATGTTTTGGATGCCTGTGCTTACTGAATTGGCTGTTGCACCGAAACCTCCCATCTGGTTGGCTGCACGTACGGTGAATGTTCCCTTCTCGCCGTTGAGGTTTACTGACTTCTCTGTGGTCAGGGCGAAGAACTTGCCGTCTTTTGCTACGAGATACATCTGGGCATCACCTGTCCATGAAAGCTTGTCGTTGCTCAATGTAGCCGCTGTCGCTGTGGTCTGGGAAGCGAGGTTGGCAGGCTTCCAGTCACCGAATATAGCATCGAGGGTGTATGTTGCAGCTTCTTCTGCTGTCAGAATGATGTTCTCCTCTGCTTCTTTTGCTTTTCCGTTTTTATCTTTGAAAAGTACCATCTTTTCAGCAGGAGAGAAGGTGTTGCCCTCTGCATCTTTCAATACGTCGAGGCGGAACTTGTCTGCAATAGCTGTCTCCATAGCTGCGATGTTGAAGTAAGTGTACTTCGTGTCATCGTTCAGGATTTCATCCTTCTGGTTGATGGTTGTATTGAGCCAGGTGAGTCGGGCAATGTTGTTCCATGAACGGCCGAGACTGAAGTTTGCAGCCTTGTTTTCGATGGTACAGTCTTTGAAGATGTATCCCCATTCGCTCTTGCTGTTAGGTGCAGCAATTACGTCAGTACCATTCTTCTCGTTTTCCTTGCGACTTTCGTTGACGAAGAGCACGCGGTTGAAATATACATCACCACCACCGCAAATGTAGTCTACAGTTCCGTGAATCTCTGAGTCCTCAAAGTAGAACTGTCCCTTGCCGTTTGGTTCGTTGCTGTAGTAGGTATCCTGGTAAGACAGCATCTTCACATTCTTGCAGATGGTCTTTGTACCACGATCCTGAAGGCAGACTGCCCGACCGGCTGCTCCTGTCTTATAGTAATCGAGCGCATCTTTCAGAGTGATGTCCTGAAGATAGAGGTTGTTGCTCTGGTTGAGGAGGGTGGCTGTGGTGCCAATGCCTTCGTTCTCTATAGCTGGCTTGTTGACGATGATGGTGTTGTCCATGCTCTCGCCGATGATAGAGATGTTGTTGCCGCTAATCAGAGTGAGGCACTTGTCGCCCAAATCGTATGTGCCGTTTGGCAAGAAGATGTAAGAACGTGGAGCATCTGCTGCTGCATTAGCTGCATTGACGGTCTCAAGCGTGGTGATGAAGCTCTGTGCATCGCCAGCCTTTACTGTGTACCAGTTGCCTTCTTGGGTATAGACTGGTTCTGTCATGTTCACGATGCTGAGACTATGGAGGTAAGCGTTGGCTGCGAAGGTTAGTGTGTACTCGCCGCTTGCTGTAGAGGTATTCTGCAGAATTGTGCTGATACCATCTGTGCTTGCCTTGGCATCTACACTTGCTATCGTAGTGCCATCAGGGGCAGTCAGTGTGATGTCGCCCGCGTTTGAAAACTTGCAGAGATTCATCTTGATGTAACCCTTGCCGCCCATCAGAATCTTTATCTTGTCGCCAGCAGCAAAAGTCCAGCCGTGTGTGGCATCATGCCATTTGCCGTTGCCTTCTACCGAGATGGCCTCGTGGTCGTTGATGTCGAATCCTTCCTTCTGGAGGTCGTAATCGTAACGGGCTGTTTCACTTGCGGTCTCAATATCTGTAACGAGTGCATAGAGTTTGGTATCTGCTGTAATGATAGAAGAGGTGGTGAACTTCTTGCTGTCTTTCTTCAGGTCGGTAGCCCAACTGCGGAATTTCTTTCCTTCGGCTACGGTTACCTTGTCTTCTATGCCTTCCTTGAAATTCGCAATGTTGGCATCCTGCTCCACCTTTTGGGTTCCGATAGCTGTTGTGCCGTCTATATTATAATAGGTGAGGGTGAAGTCTGGCTTGAAGGCTACGGTGAGCTCGTAAGTTACCTCATCTCCGTTAGATTCTACAACGATGGTTACCACGGTCTTCTGGTCTGCACCTTCTCCGGTGGTAGTATATGTTGTACTCTTGATGGTTCCGTTAGCAGCAACGAGGTCTGTCAGCGGATTGGTCTCGCTGATGAGGTTTGCCTTCTTTGAAACGAGGAGGGTAGCGAGCTGCTTGCCTGATGCGTCTTCCTTGAAGATGTCAACGGCTGAATATTTGGTGCCGTTGAGGCTGAAAGTGCCCAGCATTGGAGTCTTGCTCATATCTACATTTCCGTAGATAGCGAGGTCGGTAACAAATGCGTTCTGGCTCAATTTAAAGCCCTCGAACTTGATTTGGCAGTTGGTGCGGTTTACGTCGAGTGTCAGATCTTCTCCGCTTGTGGTTACAATTGATACGTTGTGGATAGCTACCCAGTCAGCATCGCCGTCGCCCTTTACTGATACCTTGATACCACGTGTGCCACCTGTTGCTGCCTGATGGAGCATAATCTTTGTGATGCTTGCCAATGGAGAGGTTACTGCGCTTGGTTCAGCTGTTGAGTATTCGCCAGTGTACTTTAGGGTCTTCATATAACCGGTACGGTCAGCGAACTTAGCGTTTGTTCCTGTTGGATTTATCTCAACGCCATTAAGAGTCATGCTAAATGCCTCTTTACTATAGAGAGTTTTGAGGTCTACTACGGTGTTGTTGGCTGTTTTGCCATCTACCTTCTTCCAGTCGGTGAAGTCGGTAGTGTAGAGTGCCTTTTCCTGGATGGCGCTTACGTGTACCACCTTAATCTGATAGAGGTAGCAGCCGCCTGTAGCAACAACTTCTACATATCCCTTAGCCACTTCGGCTGATGTTGCGTTGTATTCTGTTACGTCTTCAGTAGCAGCCTTTCCGCCTACGGTGAGGTTGTGGTAGTTTGGGTAACTTGTTACGGTTACAACATCATTGGCTGATTTTACCGGAATCTGCAGGATGGTTCCTGTGTTAAACTGTGCATCAGATGTTCTGCCCTTCAACTTACCTTGTGTAGCGTTGACGTGCATGGTGATGCCTTCTACAGTAGAAGCGAGGTCGCCCTCGTTACCTTGGAAGTTAGCTGCAGTGTTGATACCCTCAGGAAGATTTTTCTGAAAGTCCCAAACAGCAGTGACATTTTGTGCCTTTGCGATGAAAGCAAAGACAAGCAACAGGCTGAGAAGCCCCAATCTTAGTAGATTTCTTTTCATTTGTTTGCCTTTAGGTTGTTATACTTTATTTTATAGTTTACATCTTTTAGTTTATTGGTGCAAAATTACACTTATTATTTCTATTTAAGAGCTTTTTGTTTCAATTTTGTTGTAAAAGCTACGCAATCGTTTTCGTAGTTTTAGCTCATTTTGGTTCACATTTTTCCGAGATTCTCAAAATGATTTGCTAAATTTGCCAACGAAACAAACTAGTAAATGAAGCAAACTTAAATAAAGTTATTCATCAACTAATTAATAATATATAAACTTAAAATAAAACGATTATGAAGAAATTCTTTACTCTTATCGCAGCCGTAGCTTTGGCTGCTAGTGTTAATGCGCAGACAACTTTGATTGATTATCCAACTTCTCAGTCAGGTATAACCCTTCACAATGTTGACGGAAAGATTTCGTTTGCAACAGTGAAAATTCATACTAATAAAGATGAGGTACCTTGCATTAAGATAGGAAAAAGCTTTAGTGCAAATGACCTTGTTGTAGATAACTTTGTTGAGTTGACAACAGAAGGTGGATTCAAAAAAGGTGATGTAATTACTATTGCTGGTGTTTTTAATAATGCAGATGACTCCAAAAAAGCTGCTTTAGCTTTCTTCACTGGTGAAGTTGGTGAAAATGGAAAAACTTATTATACGACAAAACAATTTATCAATAGTAGAAATACAGCGGATGATCCTGCAGAGGAGCAAATTACGTTGACGGAAGATATGCCTAGCGTGAAGTTTGGAAGAAGTGGTAATACTGGTGCTTGTGTTGTAAAGGTTACTGTAGTACGTGGTGGTACATCTACCGGCATTTCTTCAGTAAACGCTGCTGCTGCCAAGAAGGCTGGTAAGACCTATAATATGGCTGGTCAGGAGGTTTCTTCTTCTGCCAAGGGTATTGTTATCAAGAACGGTAAGAAGTATGTAAAGTAACAGATTGTATATACATATAAAACAAAAGGGCATTCCCAAACATGGGGATGCCCTTTTTGTTTTATAAGAAGTTTTATTCCTTTATTACCTTATCCACTACGGTCTTTCCGTTCTGAAACAGCATCTTGCGGATGTTGATGCCTTTTTGAGGAGCAGAAAGGAGGGTGCCGTTGAGGCTGTAATACGTTACTTTGACCAGTTCACTTGGATTGGAACCGGTGATTTGTGAGATGCCTGTAGGATTCTTCCATGCAGGATAGTATTCATCTACCTTGTTCTCTGTATCGGCATTGCCCTGCTTCATGATGTCCTCAACCAGCGAATTGGCGTAAACCTCAAGGTTGGTGTAGTACTCCTTGCTGTCAAGCGAATAGGTCAGGGCGTCAGCGGCATCGTTTGGATCTAAGCCGTTGGCAATCTCCCATGCATCTGGGATTCCGTCCTTATCGGTGTCGAAGTCGGCTGGGCGAGAAGCGGTGCCGAAGTTTGCCTCGGTGTAACCGTTTACATCTGATACCTTGTCGATGATGCCAGGTGATTTGGTAATACTTCCCTTGTACTTGGCTGTACCTGTCTTTGCTTCTTCCATGTAGCGGGCATCAATCTCATCGCGGTAGAGTGAGGCTCCGCTGTATGCCAGTACTTTACGTAATGCTTCGGCAGCAGAGTGGGTGGTAACCTCTCCTGTTGGAGCAGGAGCGTCCATCTTGATCTTGACACAGGAAACTCCGTTGATGGTCTTATGTTCTACCGCATCACCATAAAGATTCTTCTTGTCGGCTGAATAAATCTCATCATTTAAAGTATAAGTACCCTTGTCATAGGTTACGCCCTTCCAGTCTTTGTTCTTTGTAACAGATCTCTTGGTGGTTTCGGTGGTGTTTCCGTTGATGAAGTAACGGCTGGTCATTTCGTAGAACTCTGGATGGTTCTTGTCAGAATTACTGCTGGTTGATACGGTTACCAGGGTGATACGTTCCTGGCTGCCACGTTCCTTGCCTGTGCTTACATCTACCTTGAGACCATTCAGAGTAGTTCCTTTAAGTCCCTGACTAGGTCCAGCCTTGTAGTAATTGTTGACGATATTGATCTGGCCACCTCCAGGCCCTCCGTAGCAGGTACCCTGCGCATTATACATCACGCAGTTGCGGAAGTCTACGTTTTCAGCCTGCACGGTATTCTTCCACTGATATGTATCGTAATCCTTGTTACTGGTGTAGCCTGTCCATCCGTATCTTGCACCATTAAAACGTGGACCGCGGTTCATGAGATGACCTATGAAGTTGTGGTGGAAACTGGCTAGCTTACCGCCCCAGATACCACCGTAACCATGTGCTCCCTTAGAGTGACCCGGATTGGTGAGACTCTCGGCAACGGTACACCACTGCATGGTGAAATTGTTGTTGTCGTAGAACGAAGCTACCTCATCTATGCTCCAGCTGAAGGAACAGTGGTCGAAGATGATGCCAGTCTTGTTGCGCTGCCAGGTAGCATCCGCACCGTCATTGATGTTCTTTTCCTCTCCGCGGCGTATGCGGAGGAAACGGATGATGTTGTTGTTGCCCGGTTGAACGGTGTAATATCTGAGGGTGATGCCCGGAGATGGGGCAGTCTGTCCGAGGATGGTGATGTTGTCACCTATCTTGAGATCAGACTTCAGGGCGATGACGCCAGCCACATCGAAGACGATGATTCTATTACCCGACTTGACAGCCTCTCTGAAAGAACCCGTTCCGCTGTCGTTGAGGTTAGTTACGTGTACTACTTTTCCGCCTCTTCCGCCGGTTACGTATCTTCCGTGACCTTCTGCGCCCGGAAAGGCTGGAGCTTGTGCCAAAGCAGCAGCACTCATAAGCGCTGCTGCCATACTTGTTAATATCTTCTTGTTATTCATTTTAGAAATGATGTATTCAAATCTTAGCAGTTTACTTATTCAGTCCCTGCATTTCCATTTCCAGACTAGCCCAGATGAAAGGACCTACGCCCTTGGCATCATTGTCGCGGATAGGCTCGCTCATGTAATAGTCGAAGCTTCCATCGCGCTTGAAGTTTGGCTTCTTGACGTATGGACCAGGGCCAGGACCGAGTCCGCTGACAGCACAGCAGCGGGTAAGGCTGATGGTCTTGTCAGGATTTACCTGGATGAAGTTGTTCAGGATTCCCTCATAAGCCTTGATACCTGCTTCCTGATAGTCCTTGCCGAGGTATCCCTTGCGGTAACCCTTGAGGAGAACATAGGCAAACATGCTTGAAGCGGTGCTTTCGAGGTAGTTGCGAGGATCCTTTACGTCCATCACATCGTACCATACACCCGTCTTCTTATCCTGATATTTCACCACGCTCTTCATTGCCTTATTTAATAAGGTGATGATTTCGCCGCGGCGAGCATAATCTTCAGGCATGGCATCAAGGCATTCGGTCATCGCCATGACGTACCATCCGAGGGCTCTTGCCCAGGTATGCTGGCTCTTTCCGTCTTCCTTGTTTGCCCAGAACTGGCTGTGGGTCTCGTCCCATGCATGCTTCCAGAGCTGGGTTTTCTCATCGTAGGTACGCAGGTCGGTCTTCACAATCTGGTCTACCGCATCGTCGAGAATCTTCTTTGCCTTCTTAGGCTTGAGGTTCTGAACGGCGTAGTTGCAGTAGAAAGGCAGACCCATGAAGATGCCGTCGAGCCATACCTGGTTAGCGTAGATAGCCTTGTGCCAGTAAACACCTTCCTTGGTGCGAGGCTGGTTCTGCAGCTGCTTGAAGAGCGTCTTCAGTGCCAGTTCGCTGCTCTTGCTAGGGAAGAGGTTGTGCATGCGGAGGATGAACTTCGCGGTGCGCACATTGTCGAGGTTGAAATCCTCATATTTGTAGCCTGTGATGTTTCCTTTTTCGTCAATCATCTTGGCTGAATATTCTTTCAGGTAGTTGATGATAGCCTCGTTGTTGGCTTCGGCATCAGCTCCCTTGAAGGTGCTCTTTCCGTCTTTGTAGTGGAGGTAGGTGTCGAGCATGCCTTCCATCTCAATGCCCATCACGTAGCTCCAGCGAGGTTTCTTCGGGCTGAAGTCGAGGTTGTATGGGTGGGGAGTGCGCTGCATCTCGCTGTGGGTGAGCCACTCTGAATAGGTCTGGTAAGGAAGGTCTTCCTTGTTGAGAACCAGGGAACCGTTGATGATGAGGTGGTCGAACTTCACATCGCGGGTCTTGCCGGTCATCTTGACAGGCTGCTTGATGACACCATCGAACTTACAGTTCTTTACATGGATATCGTATACGTTTTCTATTTTGTTTCCACCGATGATGAGCACACCGTAGTTGCTCTTCTGGCAGGTAACATCTTCCATGCTCACGTTGCGCACAGTAGGTTCAAATCCGCGGTAGCAAGCCTCTTTTGGCTCATAGTCGAGGTTGATCTTGAGCACGGCTTCCTTGCACTGGCCTACGGTAACCTTGCGCATGTGGATGTTCTGGATGAGTCCGCCGCGGCAGTTGTTGGTCTTGATGCGGAGGATGCGCTCCAGATGAGGAGAGTCCATCTCGCAGTTTTCGGCGTATACATTCTCGCATCCGCCTGAAATCTCGGAACCGATGACTACGCCACCATGTCCGTCTTCCATCCGGCAGTTGCGGATGATGATGTTTCTGGATGGTTGGTTCCAGAGACGACCGTCGTTGTTTCGTCCGCTCTTGATGGCGATGCAGTCGTCGCCGGTGTGGAAGATACAGTTCTGGATGAGTACATTCTCGCATGCTTCAGGGTCGCATCCGTCTCCGTTAGGTCCTTCGTTCCATACGGTTACGCCGTCTACTGTGATGTTCTTGCAGAGCAGAGGGTGCATCACCCAGAAAGGTGAATTGATCATCTTGACATCCTTGATGAGGATGCGCTCAGAGCGTACGAAGTTGACGAGCTGAGGGCGGAGACCCTGTCCCATGCCGAACTTGCGTTCGTCAAAAGGCACACCGTCTTCAGCCATCTTCAGCAGTCTGGCACGTGATCCCATCTTCTGGTGTTCCTTGGTTACGCCCTCCTTATATCCGAATCTGGCATTACCGTTCATTGGCCACCATGTATCGTTGTTACCACCTCCATCGATGGTACCTTTACCAGTGATGGCGATGTCGGTAACCTTGTAGGCATAGATGCATGGAGAATAGTTCCAGCATGCGATGCCCTCCCATGATGTGCGTACCAGCGGATAGAGTTTCGGTTCGAAGGCAAACTGCAGTACGGCACCCTCTTCGAGATTCAGTTCTACGAAACTTTTCATCTCAATGGCTCCTGTGCGCCAGGTACCCTTCGGGATGACTACAGTACCGCCACCTTTTTTAGAAACGAGGGCGATGAGCTTGTTGATAGCCTTCTGGTTCTGTGCAGCCGAAGCGTTCTGCTTGGCTCCATAGGCAGAAATAGCATACTTCTTAGCTGCCTGCTTGATGCCTGGCAACTGTATGCTCTGTTCAATGCGCTGATATTCAGCATCGTTCCATCCGTCGGCCCAAGCGCAGGATGGGATGAGAAGCAGAGCAACGAGTAAGGTCTTAAAGAATTTCTTCATTGTCTTTGTTCTAGTTTTATGATTATTTGTATTTATGAATTCGTTTGTATTGATCTGTTTATTCGTTAGTCGGGTCTTACGTTTAACACATCGCTGCAAAGATACGAATTTTATTTGTAAAACAGGTGCTGGTAATGTTAAAATTAAATGTTTTTGGAAAAATGTTTGGTGTTTTAAAAATAAAATGTTACCTTTGCAACGATAATTAACATTATTAACGCAATAAATACTGGGTAGCCTATTGGATAGACATTTACTTAATGAATAAAATAAGATTAAGAAAATGAGTAAACTCAATGAAATGACAGACGAAGAGTTGGCCTTGGCTTATGTCAGGGGCGACAACAGAGCCTTTGACCTGTTGCTTTCCCGCAATGAGGTGAAACTGTTCTCTTATATCCTTTTCGTGGTTCACGATGAGGATCTGGCGAATGATATCTTCCAGGAGACATTCGTAAAGGCAATCAGTCGTTTACATGCTGGCCAGTATTCCAGTTCGGGCAAATTTATTTCGTGGTTAATGCGCATAGCGCATAATGTCATCATAGACGGTTATCGCAGTCAGTGTGTGTTCCGCATGGTAGAACAGGGGAACGATAATGATCTTTCCTGTCTGCGAGGCGAAGATTTTCAGGCAGACTGTGCTGAGCAGGAGATGGTACGCAAACAGGTGCTCCGTGATGTGAAGAAACTGGTAGACTTTCTGCCGGCTCCACAACGCGAAGTGGTTTATATGCGTTTTTATCAGCAGATGTCTTTCAAGGATATAGCCGAGTGTACCAATGTGAGTATCAATACGAGTCTGGGAAGAATGCGTTATGCGCTCCTTAACCTCCGCAAGATGGCTAAGGAGCACAATATCTATCTGAATCTTGATTAGTGGAGTTCTTTCAAGGCATGGATGGTAGCATAAGGGTCTGTGCTCTTGAATACATAACTTCCGCTTACCAGCACGTCTACTCCGGCTTTTACCAGTCTTGGAGCAGTTTCTGCCTGCACGCCGCCATCTACCTCGATGAGTGCCTGGCTTCCGCTCTCTTTGATGAGCTGGCGCAGACGGCCTATCTTCTTGATGGTGTTCTCGATGAATTTCTGTCCGCCGAAGCCTGGGTTAACGCTCATCAAAAGTACCATGTCTACATCGCAGATGATGTCTTCCAGCACACATACCGGGGTAGAAGGGTTGAGGGTAACTCCTGCCTTCATGCCTGCTGCATGAATCTGCTGGATGGTGCGGTGCAGATGGGTGCAGGCCTCGTAGTGCACGTTCATCATCATGGCACCGAGCTTGGCAGTCTGCTCAATGTAATTTTCCGGGTGCTGTATCATAAAGTGGACGTCGAGGGGCTTGGTGCACACCTTGCTCACGGCTTCTATCACAGGGAAGCCGAACGAGATGTTGGGCACGAAGACACCATCCATCACATCGAGGTGGAGCCAGTCGGCCTCACTCTTGTTAATCATCTCTATATCACTCTTCAGGTCAATGAAGTTGGCTGAGAGCAATGAAGGGGATACCATTGTTTTCATCTTTCTTCTTCTTTTAGTTAGGATAGCACACCTTTAGCTTCCCATTTTGCACCATGGTATGATAGGAGTAGGCTATCTGCTTGATGAAGTAGATGGTCTGGGCCGAAGGTCTCATTTTCTTTGGTGTAAATACTTGCTTCATAGGCGTGAATCTTTAAATTTGAATAATACTTCTTGTTATTTGTTGATTTCAGAACGGGCATTTCTTTCTGTGGAGTTTTCCTCCGCCTGTTACTTGTCCTCTAGATAAATAACGGCACGTCTGGCAGATTATTACATTTCGGCGAAATATTTTTTTCTTTTCTCCTATATATAATAAGGTATAGGGGAGAGAAGGGGAAGAAAAAGTGGGCGAAATGGTGATTTAGATGATAAAATAGTGTTAAATCTTAAAATTTCTCGACAAAAAGTTTGTAGTTTAAAAGAAAAACTGTACTTTTGCAGTAGAAATGAAGAACGAAGGAGAATCTTTTCGTTAAAAAGAAAGAAACGCCTCGTTTTTGGTAGTAACAAACAATTAAAAGAAAAAGCAATATGAATACATTCGTATCTACATCATGGTGGTGGCGTAACTCAAGATTCCAGAAGTCGTGAGTCGAGACGCCGTATGTGGATGTGAACAACATAATATACTAGGGGCCTGCCGTAACTTACGACAGGCCCCTTTTCTTTTACAACGAAAAATAAAAACAAAAAATATAGGAGATATTAACTATGGAAATGAAGGACATTTTGAACAGAATGTTGAACCACGAGGAACTTTCTCGTGAGGAAACCCGAGACATCATTGTAGGAATCACCAAGAGTGAATTTACTGAGGAACAGATTACAGCCCTGCTCACCGGTTTGCAGATGAGAGGCGTAACGGTAGATGAACTGCTCGGTTTCCGTGACGGAATTCTTGCCACAGGCGTACCAGCCATCCTGGATTGCGACCGCTACATTGACGTGGTGGGAACCGGTGGCGACCGCAAGAACACCTTTAACATTTCTACTACTTCCTGCTTCGTCATTGCGGGTGCGGGTTACAAGGTGGCAAAGCACGGCAACTATGCGGCTACTTCGGTGAGCGGTGCCAGCAACGTCATTAAGAACCATGGTGTTCAGTTTACCGATGATATAGACAAGCTGAACCGCAGCATCAACGAGGCAGGCATCGTTTATCTTCATGCCCAGCTCTTCGCCAAGGCAATGAAGTTTGTAGGTCCTATCCGCAAGGCTTTGCAGTTTCCTACCGTGTTCAACCTGTTAGGTCCTCTTGTAAATCCTAGTCAGCCTAAGTGCCAGTTGCTGGGTGTAGCCAATCTCGACCAGATGCGCCTCTACAACCAGGTTTACCAGAAACTAGGCATTGATTTCGGCATTGTTAACAGCATCGACGGATATGATGAAATTTCACTCACCGGCGACTTCAAGGTAACCACCAACAACTATGAGAAGATCTTCAAGCCTCAGGATCTCGGTTTCGAGATAGCCAAACCGGAAGAGGTGCGAGGCGGAGCAACCGAGGAAGAGGCTAAGGACATCTTTGATGCAGTGCTTGAAAACCGTGCCCTCCCAGCCCAGAAGAACATCGTTCTCGCCAATGCAGCCTTCGGCATCCAGGTAATAGAGAAGGGACAGAAGAGCATAGAGGAATGTGTGGAGATAGCAAGAGAGAGCATTGACTCGGGTAAGGCACTCGCTACCTTTAAGAAATTCGTAGAGATCAATAGTTAAAGGGGCTTTAAAGGTAAAAAGGTAAAAGGGTAAAAAGAGCCTTAACCCCTTTGTCCCCCCGTTCCCAGCGATTCCATCGCTGGTTCCCCAAGTCTTTATCTTAAATAAAAAAACGAAAAAATGGCTGATATTTTAGAGGAAATTGTGGCTCATAAAAGAATCGAGATTGAGCAGCGCAAGCGCTTTATCCAGCCACGGCAGATGATAACCCTCACCGAGCAGAAAATGCAGGAAGATGGGGAAAAGGTGCCGGGCGGAAGCATGAAGGAGTCGCTGATGAACTCGGAGACGGGAATCATCGCTGAATTCAAGCGCAAATCGCCTTCCAAGGGCTGGATCAAACAGGAAGGTAAGCCGAGCATCATCCCGCTCGCCTACCAGCAGAACGGAGCCTCGGCGCTCAGCATCCTCACCGACATTGATTACTTCGGAGGATATGATGAGTATATTCAGGAGGCGCGCCATGTGGGCGTTACCCTACCTATCTTATATAAGAACTTCGTGGTAGAGGAATACCAGCTGCTGCAGGCGAGATACTGCGGAGCTTCTGCCGTGCTGCTCATTGCGGCCTGCCTGACCAAGGAGGAGTGTAAGCAACTCATGAACATGGCACACCAGCTGGGCATGGAGGTACTGCTCGAGATGCATAATGAGCGCGACTTCGAGTATGCTGAACTGGAACCGGATATGTACGGCATCAACAACCGAAATCTCGGAACCTTCTTTACGGATGTGGAGAACAGCTTCAGATTGGCAGAGAAAATTCCGAAGGATGTGTGCAGGGTGAGCGAGAGTGGCATCTCCAACCCGCAGACGGTTCTCCGGTTGAGAGAAGAAGGCGGCTTCAGAGGTTTCCTGATGGGCGAACAGTTCATGAAACAGGCAGACCCGGGCGTGGCGCTTGCAGAATTTATTTCTAAATTATAGGATTGTTTGCTCCTAACGCCCTGAACCAACGGTCACCGGCCGAAGGGAAAGGTAAAGGGCAGAAGCTCC
>ERZ1023698.89-NODE-89-length-21073-cov-14.725093_pt1 | contig 21073 bp, 20 predicted proteins | sample MGYA00380349_ERZ1023698 | MGnify/ENA primary metagenome ERZ1023698 (study PRJEB33179, sample SAMN07449027) | human gut metagenome | biome: Human-gut; feature: Human associated habitat; material: Faeces | host: Homo sapiens | place: India:Kasaragod | collected...
GAATTAATTAATATCCATCGAATGAATTAATAATCATTATTGTTTTTTATAAGATTTTGAAATAAACTCCGGCTGATGATAGCCGAAGTTTTGAAATACTATTTCAATTTTTAAAAACTCTTGGTATTAAAATTTTGAAGCTTTCTCATGCAATGAAGAAAGGATATGCGATACACCGGATTTAGAAATAAAAATTCCATCTTCAGTGATTAGTTCAGCCAATTCTCCAAAGCTAGAATCGGGATGACTCAATCTGGCTTTCATCACTGCTTGAGTCTTGACATCAAATCTATCCATAGAATATCTGGATAAAAGTTTATTGATGTCTTCTATATTCTCCTGACCTTTCTTTAATGATTTCGAATAATTATGAGCAGCACAAATGTCGAGCCTATTCTCATTATTTATAAGATCCTTAGTCACTCTAGCATTCTCATAATTCAACATTGAATTAGTAGCACCTATATATGATAAAAACATCGCTATCTCACTGCTTCTCTTTATATAAACTATCCATTTATCTCTTCTTTGAATTACTTTGGCTGAAAATTCCTCAGTCGATTGCAATGCTTCCATCACTCTAGTAGCATCATCTTTGTTGGAAAAAGATATCTCTAAAAAATATGACTTAGAAGATGGCGCATTGACACTTCCTCCAGCCATGAAAGCACCGGCTAAGAAATATCTTAAGTTCTCTTTATTCAGCATAGATCTCAAAGGAACTGGTTGGAAGTTCTTCATGACTTTCAGTTCTGATAAGATTTCATAAGTCTTTTTCGATTCAACTTTGATGACATAAACCATCGATTTATTGAATCTCATCTTTCTTTGATAAATAATTCTAGGCGTTATGTCATACATATCTTTAACCAAAGAAAATATCAGTTTTGCGACAGAAGCAATTTCAGTCTTATATGTTATAGATGGAACTGATCCTAAAGAAGTTTCGCCATTGATTCTAGTAAAACCTGAAAGAACACCAAAACGCATTATTTTGGATTTATAAGGTAAATTCGCAATCTCAGCTTTCACTTCTTTAGCAAAAGTCATTATCTTCTTCTCGTCGCTCATAAACTATCTCCAATATATATTAGCTAACTTGATCCATACCTGTAAGCAATCTATAAATCATAACTCCAGCTATGGCTCCATCATATACTGCTGTAGCTAAAGTTTTCAAGCTCTTTTGAACTACATCACCACAAGCAAATACACCCTTCACAAAAGCTTGACAGTCTTTTCCAACAGCGATGTTGTCTTGATCATCGACTATTTCTTTTAGCAAGCAAAAATCAGTATTTCCAATCATTCTAGATTTGCTAGGCAAGTCATAGATTCTATCCACATCTTCAGGAATCGAATCACTAATCTCGACATTTTCCAAAAATTCAACTTCTTTGACTAAGACTGAAGGAGCTTCGATGTTGTCTCTTATTATATAAACCTTCTTAGCTTGTTTAGATAAAGATAAAGCACCCATATAGGCCACCTTGCCTCCACCTACTACAGCTACTTTTTTGTCCTTTATTCTATCGATATCCAATAATGGATTATCCATTACTTCAATTTCATTATAATTAATAGTGCTTTTTGATTTCAATCCACTTGCGATGACCACAGCTTTAGTCTTGTATTCACCATTCTTAGTCTTTACTACAAACAATCCATCGGAATCTTTATATAAAGCTAAGACATATTCATTGACCACTTCAATATTGTTGAATTTCAATTGTTTTTCAAATTCATCAGCCAATTGTCTTCCACTTCCTTTAAATCCGGAATAATCATCGATTGTTTCTAACTTCAAAACATGACCACCTATTTGTCCACCCTCAAAAGCAAGAGGTTGAATTCCCATACGTGAGAGATAAATACTAGCGGTGACACCACCAACACCTAAGCCTATTACGATTGCAGGCTCTATTCTTTCTTCACTCATTCTATCTCCCCTTTCTGTTTAAAAATCTAACCGCAGAATACCCAGCTTTAGATCCAGTTCCAACCGCTGTGGCCACTTGTCTCAATGGAGTATTGATGCAGTCTCCGCATCCAAACAATCCAGGAACATTAATACAGCTCATATCTTCATCCACATCGATATATCCTCTCTCATCAAGGCTATTTTGAATTTGAATAAACTGTGTAGTTGGAATAGATCCAATATAGATAAAACACGCATTGACTGAAATCTTTTGAGTTGTCTTATCAGATTCATCATTAGGATCTTTGATAGTCAAACTCTCCAAATGTCCTTCACCATCACATTCAGTCACAACTGCAGGTGCGATGATATTAGTATTAGAAAGAGATTTAAACATTTCCACCGCTTTACTAGGTGCACGGAAAACAGTTCTTCTGTTTATCAAAGTAACTGACTTACAAATAGAGGCTAAATAAATTCCTTCCTCAAATGCTGAATTGCCACCACCTATCACAGCGACATCCTTGTTTCTATAAAGAGGTCCGTCACAAATAGCACATCTAGAGAATCCTCTTCCTTTAACTTTGGTTTGACCTGGCACAGCATAAGGACGATAGTGTGTTCCCGTCGCTATGATAACTGCCTCATAATAGAAAACACCTTTAGCTGTAGTCAAAACAAATTCATCACCATCTTTAGTCAAACTCTTGACATTTGAATGAATGATATGAAGTTTATTATCTCTAGCGGTTTGATCAAATTTCATAGCCAAATCCATTCCACCACCCATAAATCCAGGGTAATTATCGATTTCAGCTGTTTGATTTACCATTCCACCGGCTAATCCAACTTCATAAATATCAGGATCAAATCCCCATTGTTTCAAAAGAACACCAGCTGTAACTCCAGCAGGTCCTAATCCTATGACAGCTACAGGTTTAACTTCTTTAACGATTGTATTTTCCATCGACTATAAACTCCTTTATATCTTCAAAAGAATCAAACTCATAATCACGTTCTTCTTTAGGAAGACCTTTTAAAGACCAGGTGACTAATCCAGATATTATCCCGGCTTTCTTTCCAGCTACAATATCAGTTGAAGAATCACCGATAATCAACGTCTTTTCCTTCGGGGATTTTAATAGATCCAAACATTTAAAGACACCTTCTGGATTAGGTTTTCCAACTTTTACATCGTCCAAGGAAACAATTTGAGGAATGAACTTGATCAAACCAGTAGATTCCATACAACGTTTTGCACTAGCAAATTTCTTGTTTGTCAATAAGATCATCTTTACTCCGGTATTAAATATAGACTCAATAGCATCCATCTCACCAGGGTAAAGGGTCAATAATTTAGATTGATTCTCTTTAGAATACTTCTCAAATTCGCCTACACTTTCCTCGAGTGGGATATCAGGGAACTGCCTCTTCATTGTATCTACGACTGATGGACCTGAGAATCCCAGAATTTCTCTTAAATGTGGATAATAACCAGGTCTAAACTTTTGATACATATGAACATAGTTCAGAACTACATAGAGATCTGAATCAATAAGAGTTCCATCCAAATCCCAAATAATGGCCTCTATATTATTTTTCATTTGTTAGAATCTCCATAAGCCAACTTTCTATTCAAAGGATCTCCATCTGCTCCATTCACAAAAAAATGAACAAATCCATCCGGTAAATGTAATTTACCTTTTCGATACAATTTGCAGCAGACTTGATTTCCCATAAGCAAAACTAATCCAACACCAAAGAAGACCCAAGCCATTACATAAGCACTGGAAACTGATTGACCAGCAGATTGATGCATATTGAACGCTCCAAACCTAATATTCTCAAGAACAATTCTTGTCAATCCATACCATATGAAGTATCCGAACAATCCATCGCCATGTTCATGCCATTTTCCTAGGACGTCATCAAAGAAATGAGTCAATAAGAAATAGCCACCAATATTTATAAGGCCTTCTATCAAGAACAAAGGAACATACATCTGCGATTCATTTGCTAAAGCAGAGGTTCCGTTATATCCCATTTGATTGATGACAAAGCCTGGTAATCCACCATAAGCTGATATATCTACGACATTACCAAAGACTTCAGCATTGACAAAATTTCCCCATCTTCCAATCATCTGAGCTACTAATACAGTAGGAACAGCCCAATCTGCAGCCTGTAATAGATTGGTTCCTTTTCTTCTCACCTTAACAAATCCAATTCCAGAAATAATTCCTAATAACGCTCCGCCTTGAATAGCCATTCCTCCTTCCCATATGAAGAACATTCTCCAAGGCTCAGCTGCAAACTCCTGCCAGGAAGCTATGACATACCACATTCTTCCACCTATTATTCCCATAGGAAAGGCAAAGAAGAACAGATTAATAAAGAAATCTTTAGGATAACCATCTTTATAAGCTCTATAAGAAGACAATGCTAGTGCGAGCAATGCTCCAACAAGGTAAGACATCGCATACCATGTAATTCCTTTCAATCCCCAACCATCAGGAAAAGGGATTATATATGGGTTTAAAGGATTTCCTCTAGTGAACAAATCCATATTTATCTTCCTCCACTATTACGACGATTTATCTCCATGAATCTTCTTTGGAATTCATAAGATGAATCATATCCATAATCTTTGAGTTTGAAATTAGTAACAGCAGCTTCGATAATTTGTGCCATGGAACGTGCAGCAGAAACTGGAAGCTCGACCATAGGTCTTTTCACACCCAATATCTCGATATGGTCATTTCTCATCCCAAGTCTTTCCATAGGCTTAGATTTATCGAACGGAACAAGATTTATTGCATAGTCGATATTAGCTGATGCCTTAGTAGCATTGATTCCAAACATTCTTCCCACATCGATAACACCAATTCCTCTAACTTCCATCATCCCTTTTAAAACATCAGGACATTTTCCTACCAATGTTCCTTTGATTAAACTTATTTCCACCATATCATCAGCCACCAAACGATGACCTCTCTTAATCAAGTCCAACGATATTTCTGATTTACCTATTCCGGAATCACCGATGAGCAATGTTCCCATCCCATATAATTCGAGAAAACATGCATGGAGTGTTGTATGAGGAGCTAATCTGTTAGATAAGTAATCCAATATATCGTACTGAATATGAGATGTACCTGACTTTGTCGAAAATACAGCACAATCTTTCTTTGTAGCTGCCTCAAACAAAGCTTTAGGGCACTCAAGTCCTTGGCAAATAACAATTCCAGGACACGCAGGATCACAAAGCTTTTCAAAGTTCTTATATAGCTCATCAGGTTCTATCATTGAAATCAACGACATTTCCTTGTTTCCAATCAAAGAAATACGTTGAGGTTCATGGTCTGTCCAAAATCCCATAATCTCAGGTCCTGGTCTATCAGTCTCAGGAGCTGCTATAGTTCTAGATAAAGCTTTGATAGATCCTACCAAAGTCTTCATTCCGAAATGAGCAGCCAATTCCATCATCGTAACAGTATTACTCGGCATACAAAAAACCTCCCATATGAAGTTAATTATAACCCATTATTAGGAGGTCTATCTTTAAAGCCTATTAAGTTTTGACTTTGTTTTTTATCTAATCAATTTAAAAAGTAAATTTCTCAAGTCTTCTACAGATCCTACTGTTCTATTTGGATTTAATTCCATCAATTCATCCTTGTTCTCAGGATGGTCGTAATAGACAGATATGATGTCGACTCCAGCCGCCTTCATCGCCTTGATATCAGAGGCTGAATCACCGACATAAATAACCTCTGCTCTATCAACACCAAACTTCCTCATCAACACTTTAATAGTTTCAGCTTTGTTGACACCTTTAGGAGATCCTACTTCAATATCTTCGAAGAATCTCAGGAAATTCAGTCTCTCACCTGTTATATCTAAAGACTCTTTAGTTCTTCCTGTGACGCATCCCAACCTCAAAGTCCTTCTAGTATCCAATTCCCTCAGCAATTCACCGATTCCAGGAATGAGTTTAGGAATATAAGTCAAGTCATTCTCTTCATAATGTTGGAGATATTCTTTGAATGCATTATCGGCTAAAGTTGGATTCTTCAACAAGCCTCTAAACATTCCTACTTCATCTGGTCCGTAAAACTTTTTGATATCCTCTCTAGTCTTTATTTTGCTATCGTAGTTTTTCAAAGTCTCCATCATTGAATCCTCTATTAATTTAGTAGACGATATCAAAGTACCATCAACATCGAATACGACAACGCTTTTCTTTAAAGTAATCATGTTTAATCTTGTCCTTTCATCAGTGCTTTAGCTAATATCTTCTTCAAATATTGACCAGTATATGAATTATTGACTTCACTGACTTCTTCAGGTGTTCCTGTAGCTATGATCGTTCCACCTCTATCACCACCATCAGGTCCTAAATCAATAATATAGTCAGCACATTTTATCAAATCCAAATTATGTTCGATAACTAAAACAGTATTTCCATTATCTACCAATGATTCCAAAACAGATATCAGCTTCTTTATATCATCTACATGAAGTCCAGTTGTAGGTTCATCCAAAATATAAAGTGTATTTCCATCACCTTTTCTTTGAAGCTCATTGGCCAGCTTGACTCTTTGAGCTTCACCGCCAGATAGAGTTGTCGATGACTGACCTAAATCCATATAGCCTAATCCAACTTCGACCAAGGCTGAGATTTTCTTTTTAATAGCAGGAATATTTTTAAAGAAGTCATACGCTTCATCAATAGTCATATTTAAGACATCATAAATGTTCTTTCCCTTATATTCTACTGATAATACATCATCGGAATATCTCTTGCCGTGACAAACTTCACACACGACATCGACATCAGGTAAGAAATCCATCGATATTCTTTTAACACCACAACCTTGGCAGGCTTCACATCTTCCACCCGGGGTATTGAAAGAAAACATAGTCTTAGTTATTCCTTTTTCCTTAGCATCTAATGTTTGACTGAACAATTCTCTTATGTCATCAAATAATCCGATATAAGTTGCAGGATTGGATCTAGGAGTTTTACCAATAGGATCCTGACTGACATTTATAACTGTCGATATGTTGTTATATCCTTTAATTCCATTACATTCTCCAGGTTTCTCATGTCCAATTCCGAAATGAGCAAGAATATTCTTGTATAAGACTTCATTTATCAAGGAAGATTTGCCAGATCCTGAAACTCCAGTAACACAGACAAACTCACCCAAAGGAATTTTCACATCTACATTCTTGAGGTTATGACATCTAGCACCTTCTATCGTTAAGTAACGAGTTGTTTTTCTTCTGATATCAGGAACAGGAATGTATTTTCTCCCCGCTAAATAATCACCAGTAATTGATTCCTTTGAATTCTCCAAATCTGATACTTGTCCACAAGCAACTACTTTTCCACCATTCTTTCCGGCACTAGGTCCAATATCCACAATATAGTCAGCAGCTCTGATCGTATCTTCATCATGCTCGACTACAATCAGTGAGTTTCCTAAATCTCGCATTTCTTTTAAAGATGTGATCAATCTATCATTGTCTTTTTGATGAAGTCCAATCGAAGGTTCATCTAAAACATATAAGACACCAGTCAATTTACTTCCTATTTGTGTAGCTAATCTAATACGCTGAGATTCTCCGCCAGATAGAGTCATGGACATTCTAGATAAAGTTAAGTAATCAAGACCTACATCTACTAAGAATCCAAGTCTATCCTTTATTTCCTTTAAGACTAATTCAGATACTTTCTTATCTCTATCCGATAGATTTAAATCGTTGAAGAAATTCAACAATTTATCTAACGATAAATTTGTCGCATCAAAGATGGATAATTCACCCACTTTAATAGACAAGACTTTATCGTTGAGCCTAGCACCATGGCAAGTAGGACAAATGGTGCTCGTCATAAAAGTTTCGTACCATTCTTTCATCCATGTCGAAGTTGTTGTTGCATATAACCTATCAATTCTAGTCTTTATTCCTTCAGAAACACTGGAATGAATTTCAGTTCCAGACATTGTGGTATATACATAATTAACTTCATCTTCAGGTCCATAAAAGATAATCTTTTTTTGCCTTTCGGACAATTTATAGAAAGGAACATCCATATTGATGTGTTGTGATTTGCATAACTTTTGGAATGAGAACCATTCTTTGTTATCCTTGGGTTTACCCATAGGCTTTATTGCACCTTCATTGATAGATAACTTATTATCGGGTACAATCAAAGTTGGGTCAGCTGATATCTTTATACCCATTCCTTTACAATCTTGACAAGCACCCAAAGGATTGTTAAATGAGAATAATCTAGGTTCCAATGGTGGAACTGTGAATCCACATATAGGGCAGCTCGAATGTTCACTATAAAGGACTTCAGTTTTATCATCAACTTGAACAATAACATATCCTTTAGCAAAGTCCAAAGCGACTCTAAGTGAATCGAAAACACGCGACTTCGATGTCGTCTTCAAAGTAAATGTATCGATATGAAAATCGATTGAATGTTTTTTCTTTTTATCTAGCTGAGGTGCTTCTTGATAAGATTGCAATGGAGCACCATCAATTTTCATCTTCCTATCTCCGCTAGCCATGAACTTTTGAATTGTTTCTATATGTGTTCCTTTTTCATTTCTGACTACCGGTGCAAAAATACTTATTTTAGATCCTAAAGGATTTTTTAAAATGATATCAGCTATTTGTTGAAGAGAGAAAGGCTTTATTGGAAGATTATGCGTGGGACAATAGGCTACACCTATTCTCGCCCATAATAGACGCAAATAATCATATATTTCCGTAACTGTTCCAACAGTAGAACGAGGATTGTGAGATGTCGTTTTTTGGTCTATAGAAATAGCTGGTTGTAAACCATCTATAGAATCTACATCAGGCTTTTGAAATCCACCTAAAAACATGCGTGCATAAGAAGACAAAGATTCGATATATCTTCTTTGTCCTTCAGCAAAAATAGTATCAAATGCTAAAGTTGATTTTCCTGATCCTGATACACCTGTAAATACGACTAAACTATCCTTAGGAATATTTACATTTATATTTTTAAGATTATTTTCTCTAGCACCAGTTACAACAATCCAATTCTTTAAGTCCATAGCGCTCAACCCCGCAAGCTTATATTTTACCTTATTAATAGATTATGAACAATAAAGAGTAAAGGCAACCAAATATTGCTGATACTTTAATAATTTAGTAAGACAATATTCGTAGTTCAGAAAGAAATTTCTCATAATATTAGAAGCTATAAATTCAACAAATCAAAAACCTTATTAAAGAAGAATAAAATTCACTAATTACAAATTAGCAATACATTGAATCTATCTTAACTGTCACAAATTGAAATTCTTTTTGAATTTGTGACAGTTAATTCCATTTGCCTACCATGCTTTCAAGCTTTAATATTTTGTCATTCTCAAGGGTTAGAATACTCATTTAAAAATATTATCAGATGAAAAGGTTCATAAATTCTAACTTTATAAGGTGCTTTATGGAGATAAGAAAAGAAGAAGTCCGCCCTTTTCATTCCTCTTTTTTCAACAGCTTCGGATAGAGTGCATTCATCAATATGGCGGATAGCGGTGCCGAGAGAAGAATCGCCAGCACCGAGACCGACAGGACGATCTCCCCTGCTGCGATGACGGATGCGGCGTTGCTCGCACCTTGGGAAAGGAGCGAGTTTCCCAAATCAAGTAATCCACCACCGATTGCGGCCTGGACAGTCGCCTTTGGGAGATATGAAAGAATCACGAATGACCTCTCCTTCAAGTCAAAGTTAGTTCGAATGAGGCAGGACGAAACGGCGATTGAGCGGCACAACAACGAGCAAAGAAGGAGCAGGAAGGCAGGCAAGAAATAGCGCAACGCGTAATCCACCTTAATGCTCGAGCCGACCAAGACGAACAGGAAAACTTCTGCCAACGCCCAGACCTGGTTTGCCGCATTTTTCAGGTTGGAAGCTTGCTCAGGGTTTCTTTTGTGCAAGACCAACGCTAATGTGATGATAGAAAGCAAGGACGAAAAACCGAAATAGGGGGAAACGACTTCCTCTAGATAAGTCAGGCCGCAAGAGAGGGAAAGAAGCAATATGAAGCTCCAAACCACACCGATGTTTGCCCTCTTCAGCAGCAAAGAGAGAAGGAAGCCGAGCAAAACACCTACTGCAATCCCAGAGGCGATGGAGATTGGAATGTTTAGGAAGGTCATGGCGCTGATGCTTCCGCCTTTTTCCAAAGTCAAGAAAGACTGGTAGCAGACAATCATTACGATGTCATCAATACTGCTTCCGGCTATGATTAGCTGTGGTATCCCCTCTTTCGTCCCATATTTTTCTTCCATCAGCTTACTCATCATCGGAATGACTACCGCAGGAGAAACGGCACCCAAAACTGATCCGAGAAGAAAACTCTCCGTGTAAGATAGATTAAAGAACAATGGGGCGAGCAATCCCACGGCTACCATCTCGACGGTGGCGGGAAGGAACGACATCAGGATGGCGGGCCTGCCGACTTTTCTAAGATCCCTCATATCAAGGGAGAGCCCTGCCTTCAACAAAATGATGATCAGGGCTATTTTCTTGATGTAGGAGGAAATGCCCATAAGCCCATCATCCAGTATGCGGAAGGAGGGGCTTGACACCTTCGAGTCAATGAAGCATAGCAGCATCCCAAAAAGAAGATAGAAGACAAGTGCAGGAATGCGAACGAGCTTCGCTAAACGATTAAGGGCGAAGCCAAAAAACATGATGACGAACAAAGTGAAAAAGAATGTCATAGATAAATCTCCCGGAAAAAAAGACGAACGTTGATGTTTTAGCAACATAGACGTCGTCAGCTTTGCAAACAAAGCGGTTCGATACCTTATCGGTGTCCGGAAGACATCATTTCCTTTGTTTATTATACCTCTGCCGCTTTGGCTGGACAATAATTTCCGCAATTCCTTGAGTTACGAAACCCTCCTAATATCCCAGACCTTGCCATGGCATTTGATTTTATAAAGCTTCAGGGGATGCTGTTTCTACGATTTACTGTGACGCCCTTGAACCTGATTCAGGCTGTTGAGGAGAATAGGGCGGTTGAATCCCTAAAATCTAATGGGCTGATAGAAAGAATCAAATCGAACAAATCAGGACATTGGAAAGTTAATGATTAACCACTTTAAAAACAGGTGCTGAAAGGCAAACATAATCGTCGTTGTAGCAATGCTTTGGAATGGATTTAGTTCAGTCATTTAAACAATGATAGAGACATATCAACCTCATCGTTTTCTAGTAAGGTAATTACCTTTTACCTATTGTGCTGTCAGCCATACAGGTCTACAAAAGAGGTCGACTTCATAACTTTTGTTGTATTTGGAACATATTTTTTGAAGCAAAATTATGCGCCTCGTAATGTACCTAGGCGAAATGGGAACATATGAAGAACTTAATAAATTAGAAAGAACGACAAAGAAACATTTAGTTTGTCTTTTCTTCATTTCCGACTCCCTTCTACCGTGTGTTTTAGCTGGGTGAAGTGCAACAGATGTGTAGTGGACTGGTATAGCAAACAGTTTAATCTTTTTTTAGACTGATGAAAGATATCTTATTTCAAATACGTTTTGGAAGACTTAGACAATGGTTTTTGCTGCGCTGTTGGGAATTCTTGAATCCACGAATAATGATTTATGCCACGCTTTTGGCATAAATGACGGCATAAATGGCACAAATGGATACAAACTTAGCAGCATTGAATCCGCTATAATCGGCTGCTTAGAAAAGAATCCAACAATTTCGATGAAGGAAATAGCCTTGAACACTGGTGCTGGCGAGCGAACTGTAGCCAGATATATCAAAATTTTAAAAGAGCACGGAATCATCGAAATTCAGGGGAGAACCAAGTCAAAAAGGTGGATTGTGAAATGATTTACAAAATGTTAATTGGAAATCATAAAACTGGTATACCTATGTCATTGAATGCCTATAAAGGCACCGACAATGCTGGAGAATGATATGGAAAGCAAAAGACACCAAAAGCTTCTTAAGCATTACAAAACGGTTCTTAAGGATGAACCTGTTTTTAGCCTGAAACTGAAGAAGAGTGTATTGCCCGATGACATAAAGCCGATAACGGCATTGGTCTTCAAGCCAACGGAAGATTTACCTTTTTGGAAGCTCTGTACCATAGGGGCGAGCGATTATCTGATGCCTGAGCGCGACATCGGATGGGGAGAAAAGCAAACCGCCACAACGAATACTTGATGCTGATCTCTTCTAAAGTGGAAGTGAGCGAATCAGCAACCAAATGGCTCTTTCTGAATTCTTTGCTATGGTCAACTGCCGAATATGCCTATAACGAGAAGGACACCATAATTGTCTCCGACACGATAAACATGGGCATCAAAGGGAAATACTGCGGAACCGTATTGCTTCTGCCGGAGGCTTTCAAGACGCCTGACATCGTGAAATGCGATTACACGAAGCATAAATACGTCAGCGTATTCCAGGTCATGCCGATAACGAGGGAACTCCTGTCGGAAAAACTCAAAAGAGGGACGGACGGCATCTATTGGCTCATGGAGCATTTCTACACGCATGATGACGACTACAAGCTTGTCGCATCCAAGCCGTTTGCGACCTTATAGCAAAGAAAATGCGACCATATGTCTCCCGTTACTAGGAATGTTGTCTTGAATTTACGGTAGACCTGTCGAAAAACGCATCCAGTAGACATGTTCCTTTCATAACCTACCATGTAATGGTAGACATGTTCCTCGCATGTCGCCGACACATGTGGAGACGGTGGTGTTGCTAAGTTAGAAAAACGGGTGAAAAAGGCCAAAAATCGAGGGCTTTGACCGATTTGATTCGGCTGAAGCCCTTTTCTTTTTATGCAACTAACTAATATAAAATCATCTTTACTAGCATGGGGAAATATATCAACCAAGTATAAGGAAACATATCGACTAAAGGTATATGTATCTGGTATGTTTGGCTCTTAAATAGTTCCTTCACTAACTGAAATTTGGATTTATTTTTCACTTTTTCTCTTGGTCAACTTTGCTTCTGCTTATTGATGCTCACTGTAGATTCGTTCTCTCGGGACGTATCTACAAAGGCGCCAAGGAAAATTGGCAAAGGGGTATGAAGACCACAATGACGTCAATTAATGAGTGCTTATTCTGACCGCAATGGCATTCGAATAGAAAAAATAGAAATCAGGCAGTTTTATTACCCACCAAATACTAGTTTATGTTATGCTATTAATGGGTGATAAATATGATTGATTTGAAAGAAATATTTTTTGATTGCGTGAGCTGTTCGGACGAATATGAGTGGTTTGAATTCAAGTCAAACCATGTCTCACCGGATGATATCGGAACATATATTTCCGCATTGTCCAATAGTGCCGCCATGTTAGGCAGAGAAGATTCCTACGTGTTTTTCGGCGTGGACGATAAGACACATGAAATCAAAGGAACAACGTTCAATCAAAACGAATCCGTCAACGGAAATGAGCCACTTCAGCATTACCTTGCCAGACAACTTTCTCCAAGCGTTGCCTTCTATTTCGAGGAAATGAAAATAGAAGGCAAGAGAATCGTTGCCTTGGTGATTCCGGCGGCTCAAACAGTTCCTACCGGATATCAGGATATCCGGTATATCAGAATAGGATCAAGCAGAGAGAAGCTTTCCAAATATCCCCAAAGGGAAGCCAAGCTGTTCTCCGTTTTGACTTTTGGCATGCCTTCCATATTGACCATTGAATCCAAGAGACAGCAGCTTACATTTAACCAGCTGTTTGGATATTACGGCTCCAAGGGGCTGAAACTAAGGGATGAGACGTTTGAGGAGAATCTTGATCTTAGGAACAAAGATGGGAAATATAACCTCCTTGCCCAGCTTCTCTCCGACAATTCCCAAATGCCGATCAGGGTGGCGATATTCACCGGCAAGACCAAGGCATCGAAACTTTATTCCGTCCGTGAATTCGGATATCAATGTCTTCTCTATTCTCTGGATGAAGTTCTTAGATATGGAGACGTCATCAATATCTTCCAGGCCGATGAGAGGAATAGAATCGTCGAAAGGAAGGAAGTCAGGCTTTTCAACATGGATGCCTTCCGTGAAGCAGTCATCAATGCCTTCCTTCATAATAAATGGGTAGACGGAAACGAACCGATGATCACGGTGTACTCCGATAGGATTGAGATACTTTCAAGAGGCGGACTTGCCCCTCTTCAGACTAAGGCGGGTTTCTTTCGCGGACATTCCGTTCCCGTAAATGAGAAACTCTCCGAAATATTCTTACAGTTGCATATCAGTGAAAAGACGGGAAGAGGAATTCCTGTCATTTCATCTGAATACGGAGAAGGGGCTTTTGACTTCTCCGACAACGACATCACCGTCACCATTCCATTCAACTTCATCAACGAGGTGGGTGATAAAGTGGGTAATAAAGTGGGTAATAAAGTGGGTAATAAAACTGAAGAGCACGGACTCAATGACTCACAAACAAGAGTATTGGCTGAAATCAGGAATAACCCAAATATTACGAAAAAGGAACTGGCTGTTGTCTGCCATCTCGGCAGGACGTCCATTGACAATACCGTTGCCGTGCTGAGAAAAAGAGGATTTATCGAGAGGGTCGGATCTAATAAGTCAGGATATTGGAAGGCGAATTGAATGAAGTAAAGGGGCGGAGCGTTCCTCCAATGGTCTGGAGCTGAGGAGAAACAAGAAACGTCGTCTAGATTGCAGTTATCATTGCGTTGGATAGTAATGAAAGATTTAGCCATCTTAAGCACTATGGAATCTTGTAAAACTCAATACTTGGATGTTGTCTGAAATTTCCAGTAGACCTGTCAAAAAACGCATCCAGTAGACATGTTCATCGCATGTCGACGACACATGTGGAGACTATAGTTGCATTGATGAGTAAAAGTGCCTGAAAATCGGCACATTTTGAATAATGGAGAGGTAACAAACCTCTCTTTTTTGTGTCAAAAATCGTTTCTTATTCTTCCGGAAACGAAGAAAACCGCTTTTACTAGTATGAGAAAATATATCCACCCTTTGACCTTGTGGTACGACAATATAGTATCGATTGGTGGATATTACGATTCAGAATGAAAAGTTTCGAAACTACAAAAAAGCAATTCAAAAATATGATTATTAGAAATTCAGGGTTGTGATTGCGTTGTTTGCCTTTTTGGCCCACTTTTGGAAAATATCATAGCTGACTCACAAGAACAACTCAACTGAAAACTTAGACAAGCAAATCCGGTTCGTGACTGAGGATGCCTTGAAGAAAATGATTTCACATCACTTCTACATTTCAACAATTGGGTAAACACTTAAAAAAGGAGGAGACTTAAGGACAAATGTTAATTGATGGTGGGATTGGTTGCATAGAATAAAAAAGCGGGTACCTGTGTTTATAAAGAAATTAGGATACTTTTGAAGACCATTGTCTTTTGATTGATATAGGAACAAAAAAAGATAGCCATTTAGTTGAATCAATGACTATCATTTGGAAAAACAAATTGATTAGCTTAGTGACATATTTCTATGTCAATTGGAAAATCTAACTCACTTAAAATTTGTGATGATCCCGGTTTGAAATCTGAATCTGTAGTGGAAGGTATTAAAACTTCTTGAATCACAAACCAAACATTTTGATGAGGTTGACCACTTAAATCGTTTTCATCATCAGATTCGAACCAGGTATGAATTATGCCGATAAATGATGAGCCGCCTTTTTGTGTGACTTTGAATTTAGTGTCATTGTTGTTTAAGAAAATATGATATAACTCTTTAAATTCCATAATTATTTGTTTCCTTTCTTTTTGGGGAAGCCAGGATATACATGAGCACCTGTTTTGCTTGTTACGATGATAATTTCATTGGATTCTATCTCGTTACCATCGATATCTTTATAGACACCCACTATTTTATCAGTTGTGACTGATTCTATGTTCTCTTTTTTTACTTCACCTTTACCTGAATAGTTATCAACAAGTTCTTGTGCAGTATCATTATCTCCGAAAATATAACTTCTGCCGTTTTTCTTTCCTTCTGCCACACGAACTATTTCATCAGGTCGAACATCAAGGTCGAGTTCTACAAGGACAAGGCGAAGATCACAAGCCCCGGCGGACTGTATAAGACGACGCTCGAAGACGTGCTGAAAGGCGTCCAGACCTATAGGAACGAGAGACTGGTCCATCTGCTTGATAAGCTTGGGCTGATCGAGAATTACGGCACAGGGATTGCAAGGACTCTGAATGCCTACAAAGGCACAGGGAGGGAACCTGAGTTCTACGACAGCGAGAACTTCTTCATCGTGTATCTTCCGAACCTCAACTACCGTGACCAAATAAATGACCAAATAAATGACCAAATAACCGAATTGGGGCTTTCCATCCTAAGGACGGTGAGTGGAAATCCTGGCATAAAAGCCGATAGAATACACGAAATCCTCTCTTCTGAGGACAAGGCAATCACACTCAACATGGTGAGAAACTCCATAAAGAGAGAACTTAGGAACTACATCGAATTGAGAGGTTCCAGGAAAACCGGAGGCTATTACCTAAAAGAAATCCCTCACAAGCCTGGCGAATAACATGGAAAGCAAGAGGCACCAAAAGCTCCTTGAGCATTACAAAGCCGTTCTGGGTGAAGAGCCTGCTTTCAGCCTGAAGTTGAAGAAGAATGTCCTGCCAAATGACATGAAGCCAATAACGACATTAGTCTTCAAGCCGACGGACGAGTTGCCTTTTTGGAAGCTATGCACCATTGGCGCAAGCGACTATCTGATGCCTGAGCGCGACATCGGATGGGGTAGCAAGGCCAACCCCAGAAACGAGTACATGATGCTCATATCCCTGGAAGTGGAAGTCGATGAGTCGAAGGCCGAATGACTTTTCCTCAACTCCCTTCTTTTGTCCACCGCGGAATACGCCTTTAACAAAAAGGAGGCAATCACGGTCTCCAATAAGATAGACATGGGAATCAAGGTGAAATACTGCGGAACGATATTGCTTTTGCCTGAAGCTTTCAAGACTCCGAAGATTGTGAAATGCTATTACTCAAAGCACAAATACATCAGCGTCTTCCAGGTCATGCCGATAACGAGAAAGCTGCTATCCGAAAAGCTTAGAAAATGGACAAACGGGATCTATTGGCTCATGGAGTATTTCTATACGCACGACGATGACTACAAACTCATAGCTTCTAAGCCGTATGCCACGCTGTGAAGCGGTGGTATGAATGGATGTCGATTAAATAATGCCTATTTGAAATCCCTGACTCTCCGCGTGAAAGACGACCTCAAAAGCGAGACCATATACAATTACCCGTATTCCGCGGTCGAAGAACTTTTGACGAATGCCATCGTGCATAAGAACTACGAAAACCCTAGAAGCGTCCAAGTATATGTCTATGATGACTCCATTGTGATAACCAACTACAACAAGCCGATTCCACCAATAGCAATACAAGACCTAAACACGAAAGATTCCTTCCCAAACAGGATGTATGAGAACCCCTCTATCCGTGAGATGTTCAGATTTCTCGATCCCATCGAGTCTTTCGGCTCTGGGGTCGGCAAAGCGAAACGCGCCATGATTGAGAACGGAAGCGATGGCATCCATTATCAGGAATACGACGAGAACATCGACATCACATCCGTCATGATACCGATAAGCACGAAGTACCTTCAATATTCCTATAGGGCAATGGATTTGGCTACGAAAGATCAAAATTTGGACTTTGGTGGCGAGAGGATAAAGATTAATAGCGTGGACGCGATAGGCATCATCAACAGATCAACGTATTCCAATTCCATCAGGAAAATGCTGACCGCCATCTTCGATCGTTTCTTCAACGAAGAGTTCAGTCGGGCGGACATCGTGTCTTACCTCAACACCTCGAAGTCGGCTAGCACTAATTACATCAGCTACCTCCAAAATCTAAATGTGGTGGAGAAGGTGAAAGGCAAAGGCAAATACAGGTTCAGATAATCAGCTCAAAACAAGCAAATCGAATGTATTTGATTGCGCATCCGATACGACTTACCTCGTATTCACCATCCAGTAGACATATGAAAAATCATACGTCAGTGGACATGTCTATTCCGTAGCCCACCTCGGTTCCGTAAACATGTGTTTCATGTGGGAACGACACATGTTGAGAGTATAGTTGCACTTACGAGGAAAAGTGCCTGAAAATTGGCACATTTTAGATAACGGAGAGGCGATGAACCTCTCCGTTTTCCTGCCGAAAAGCGGTTAAAAGGACCAAAACGAGATATCGACCACTCAAAAATTCAGTCAAGCTAGTTTGGGGGAATATTTCAGGTTATCCTTAGAGCCATCCAAAGATCTTTGGAGATATGATTGAATCGATTTTCTCTGCCGAAAACGAAAATCAGCCATTGGGATATAAAATACTGCTAAAATGGCTTGCAATCCGCAGGATTTCCTTAGGGGTTCTAGAGAACAAACGCATCAATGGATTTTTTTATTAGGCAGCAGCCTCTGATTTAAAAAATACCTGTGCGGGCAATCTGTTTTATTCCCAACTTCCAATAATATTTGGTTGGGAATAAAGTTGGGAATAAAAGGAGCGTGACTTACTTCAAATAAGGTTAGAAGACGGAATTGATTAACTGGGACCTATGTTTTATTGCTCACTTTTTGCTGTTTTATTGCTCACTTATTGACGATTTATGAGCAATAAGCCTCAAATAAGGAATGTAACCTTGATAAAATCCTGTTCGATTAAGAAAGCTTTTTTGCCAAGCCAATACTATCAATCAGCAAAATCAATTTATTAGCAACAAAAACTTATTAAAAAGTGCAAGCACACCTATGCCAACTGATTCGCATGACTATCCGGTTGGAAGAATTCTAGAACTACAAGAAGGATCAAATATTGTCACTGAAGATTTTAGCATTATAATTTAAAATAATTATAGAAAGGAGCCTTGCATTATGTTAGAAGTGAAAGATTTAACAAAGCAATATAAAAAAAGTGATTCTATAGCTTTAAATTCCTTTTCTTACTCTTTCAATGAAACAGGTCTATATTTGATTACCGGAAGAAGTGGGTCCGGTAAAACAACTCTACTCAATATATTATCCGGGCTAGATTCACAAACATCTGGTGATTTATTATTTAAAGGAACTAAAATAAATAAATCAAATTATGACAATTATAGAAATAAAAATGTCGGAATAGTTTTTCAGGATTTAAATCTCATCAACGAATTATCTATTAAAGATAATCTATCTTTAGCTTTTGATTTAGCTAAATCACATTATGATAAATCAGTAGTTGAGGAGATATTAAAAAAAGTAAATCTTCCCGATAAATCAGAATCATTGGATAAATTGTTATCTAGACATCCAAACGAATTATCTGGAGGTCAAAAGCAAAGAATAGCAATAGCTAGAACACTAATTAAAGATCCAGATATATTATGTTTGGATGAGCCAACCTCTTCATTAGATAAATCAAACGCAACAGATTTAGCTAAATTGCTCGGTGAATTATCAAAAGAGAAATTGATAATCGTTTCAACTCATGATTTAGATTTCTTTTCCAAATACGCTATTTCTACAATCGAATTAGAAGCAGGTAATATTTACGAAATAACAAATAATGAAAGCTTAAATAACACCGATTCAGCTATCTCTAAAGATAAAAGCAATAAAGAGACTAAAGATAAAAAACATGGGTTATTATCAATAAAAAATAGTTTTAAGTTGAGTCTACAATCTATTGCCAAATCAAAGATTAGATTATTCACATCTTTATTCATAACAATTATTTCAACCGTTGCAATGACATTGTTCTTATCCATAATTAATGCCGATCAAAACAAAATCTTTTTAGATAAGCAATATCAAACAACATCAAGAATGGCTTTTTTAGAAACAAGATTTCAAGGGTATTCTCCAGATGGTGATTTCGTAGATACTTCTATAACTCCTAATACAGAGCAGAAAGAAAAATTAAATTCAAATACTAAAAATGTATTTCAAATGACAAGAATGAAAGGTGGTTATTTACAAGCATTTGGATGGGATTCATCTCAGTTGGACAGTTTAACTAAATATGTACTTAAAGACTCATCTTCACAAAGTCAAGAAGCAATAGAATTAGATCCTGATATCGATCTTTCTTATATAGGATTTGAAAAAGCTACTGAGAATAGTAGACTTCCTCAGAATTATAATGAAATTGCCTTGCCCGATACATTAGCTTACGGATTAATCAAATATGCGCATATCTATACATTTGATTATGGAGATGGGAAAAATACATTTGAGGGATCAAAGAATTATGATGAATTAATAGGCAAGACCCTATGTGGATATAAGATTACTGGTGTATTTAAAATTGATGACTTGCCATCTATCCTATTAAATACAAGCACTAATCTCAATAAGGACTGCAAGGAGTTATTAAAAGGAAGCTCAATTTGTTGCTATCCTTATCTAAAAGCTGGATATCAAGAAGAAGTTTACAAAGAGCCTAACCTCTCTTATACATATGTCTATCGTTTATCAGGTGACATCAATGAGGATTTAAGATTTATCCAATCATTAAATGTCAAAGATGAAAATGGCCTTAATTACTATGCGGTTATAAAGAACAACTATTATTCATACGATTCTTTGACTCATTTCAGATATGGAACCACAGGAAATATAATTACTATAATCATATGCGCTTTATTAACTATAGCTATTCTAATGATTATAAATTTGTGCTTCGCCAACACTAAAAAGAATGAAATCAGAGCTGGAATATTAAGGTCTATGGGATGTACAAAATTAGGAATTATCCAACTGACTATAACTGATTCCTTGTTGATTTCCTCGATTATATTTTTATTTGATTTAATCGCATTAGGAATAATATTCCCAATTTTGAATAATTGGATTATGCTCAACTATTTCACTTTCAATATATTCAATATCGGATTATTACTAGCAGTGATAATCGGAATAGGACTTATAACCTCATTGATTACTTGTATCAAAGCGTTGAAGAGCAAGCCAATCAAGATTATTAAAAATTTATAGAGACAAAAATAAAAACTCAGCCAAAATTGTACTGCACCCCTCTCACTGGACCAAGGAGCAATAGCAATGATGGATGGA
>ERZ1023698.93-NODE-93-length-20759-cov-12.204067_pt1 | contig 20759 bp, 38 predicted proteins | sample MGYA00380349_ERZ1023698 | MGnify/ENA primary metagenome ERZ1023698 (study PRJEB33179, sample SAMN07449027) | human gut metagenome | biome: Human-gut; feature: Human associated habitat; material: Faeces | host: Homo sapiens | place: India:Kasaragod | collected...
ATTTAAAGTAAGTGGGAAATTTATAGATGCAAATGGCGTAAGAGGATGCGCTTAATGGTGAATGTGTTGGAAGAAAAAACAAAGGAGAAGACGGTAAAAAGAAAGAAAAACTACTATTTGGTAAAAAGTGATGTATTAGGATATGCGAAAAGGAAGGGATTGATTAATGGCCGGAGTAAGAGACAAATATCTGAGAGGGGCACATAAAGACATCTATTACATAAGCGAAGAGGACGAAAAAAAGATGTTGAATGAGTGCCAGAGGATGCGTGGAAACGATCAACTTGAATTACTGAAATGGTGCCAAAATGCGAATAATGACTTGTCTGGTATATTGTTCTTCTCACTTATAACAGGAATCGGATATGACTATATAAGCAAAAGATACTGGATACCGATTGCAAGAAAAGACTTCCAAGGCTATCGGAGAAAAGTCTTGGATGAAATGTATAGGTGGATACTTTGGGGAGAACATGACGATGGAAAGATGGCAGAAAGGCTATTTGGAATAAAAAAACACAAACACGGGAATACTACCGAAAAGGAGTGATGCGGATGGTAAGAATCTATGTGAACGGCAAACAGGTGACAAAAGAAGAACTTTCGAATTATGAAATCCATAACAAGGCGGTAAAAAGGATTCTTTCAGAAAAGTTGACAAAAAATAAGTGATATTTTAGAATTGACCTTGATAGAATCTTGGTCAATTCTTTTTTGATTGAAAGGAGAATTGACATGAAAAAATTAAATGTAGGTTATATGAGAGTGTCTACAGAAGCACAGACCGAAAAGTATGGTCTTGATGTCCAAGAAGACAAGATAAATGAACTTGCCAAGAAAAGGGGCGTGAAGATAGCCAGATGGTATGTTGACGGTGGATATTCCGGGAGCAATATCCAAAGGCCAAACATACAAAAACTTCTGGAAGATGCAGAAGCCGGAGAAATACAGGCAGTATACATCTATAAGCTTGACAGAATGAGCCGTGATGTTGTAGATACTCTTACGCTTGTGAGTAAGCTTTTACCAAAATATAATGTAGAGGTGGTATCAGCTACAGAGGATTTACGGAATGAGACACCGATGGATCGTGTGATGTTGGGCGTTAATGCAGTCATGGGGCAGTATGAGCGTGAGGTTATCTATATGCGTACAAGAGCCGGGATGGTGGAACGTGTAAAGCGTGGACTGTGGATGGGTGGCGGTACGATACCTTACGGATATAGGTACGACAGGAACGATGGGATATTACATATCATCCCGGAAGAAGCGGAAAAGGTAAAAGTTATCTTTCAGATGTTCCGGGACGGATATTCGTGTGATAGGATTCAAAAAATTCTCGGGATGCATTCGGAGAAGCTTGTGTCGAATATTATTCGGAGAATAACCTATGTAGGTAAGATACAGTATAAAGGAAGAGTATACCAAGGTTTACACGAACCGATCATAGACGAAAAACTATTCTATGAAGTACAGGAAGAGATAAAAAAGAGATCCACAAATGCTTATGTAAGCAACAAGCATATGCTTACCGGGTTGTGCTACTGCGGAAAATGCGGTACTAAAATGCGGATGCAGAAGTGGGGAAAGTACACCAAGATAGTATGTTACTCGCAGTACAAGGAAAAAGAGCATATATCTAAGACAGGGACCCCTTGCAAGAATAAAAAAGTGCGGGCAGATGTGGTAGAAAAAGAAGTAGAGGACTGTTTTAAACGATTCATCGTTAATGTCGAAGAAAAAGAGAACGAATCTGAAAGCACTCGGAAGATGATAGAAAAAGAAATATCACTAAGCGAAGCAAAACTGAAACGCCTATACACATTGTATGCAAGCGGTAACTCCGGTACAGATACGCTTATTGATGTTATCCAGACAGAAGAAAAAACACTGAAAAATCTACAGGAAGAACTAAAGGCAGAAGACATCCGGGAGAAAGCCGGACGGGGAGAGAAGATAGAGAAAATAAAAGAGATGTCCAACGTGTGGGATACACTGACGGATTCCGAGAAAAACAAGGTGCTAAAAGAGTGTGTTGAAAAGGTGGTTATCACAGGCGATGACATAGACATACATTTTAGCATATATTAATAGGTACTTTCTCGTGTTCCAACCATCATCCCAACAGCGGTAGGAAGTGGAGAAAAGGAAGAAAAGGCCAAGATTCTATTATATAATTAAGAAAAATAAAGACGGACCTGTAAAATGTAAATATATAGATTAAGAGAAAAAGATTTTGAGAATAATTGAAATCTTTTATTTTTTACTTGACCAGTGGACACCACTGTGCTATAATAAAGACAGTTAAGAAAGGAACACATTATAGGAGGTAAAGAAAGATGATGAAAGTTGAAATGTTTAATGGAGCAGAATTAGAGGTTGGAGAAGAAATCAGATTTGCAGATTTATGGCAGACAGAAGACGGAGATGTAGAAGAACTTCTGGAAAGCGAATGCGTACACGTTGCAAACGGAGAACATGGAGAACCAATCATTGCAGATTTCGAAATCGTAGCAGAAGACGAAGAAAACCCTGTTAACACACTTGTAAAAATAACAGACATAAGATAAGAGAGGAGATAGTAATGGAGAAAGCAAAAAGAAACGTCATGATAAATAAAGCAGGGGGTACGTCCGGCAAGAACACGAAAAACTACCGTATTTCTATTCCGGTAGGAATGATAAAGGCACTGGGTGTGACGGAAGATGATAGGAGTGTCGTTCTGGAAGAAAAAGACGGAGTGATAACGATTAAGAAAGAAAAATAAATGAAAACTATTGACCAGTGGACACCACTGTGCTATAATAAAGACAGTTAAGAAAGGAACACATTATAGGAGGTAAAGAAAGATGAATAGTATTATACAAGAAGCTTATAACATTAATCAAAAAGGAGATTGCAAGATTGAGTACTTGCCAGAAGTGGAAGTCGGGGAAGAAGTAGAGATTAATGATATATGGGATGGAAATGGTGATGATCCAACTGATGCCGGATCAGTAAGCTATAAGATATCGAATTGTGGAGTAGACGGAGAGTCGAACTGCCCGGTATGGATTAACTACAGCTTCGAAGTGGTGGAGAAGAAAGAGAATCCATTAGATACAATTGTAAGAATTACAGAAATTGAATTATTGTAGAGGTAGAAAAATGAGAGAAGCAATAGAATACATCGGAATTGATAACCTGGAAGATAGAGCGGTACAGGAGCATTACCCGGCACCAGCTATATACATCTATGTGAACACAAACGGGAAAGATGCAAAAATAATAAGGAATGAGAAAAGAGTAGAATTTAACAGCAAATACAAGATGATGGACTACTATTCGGGATTGGTATCCATGCAGAAACCGATAAAAAGCAAACTTATACTTAGCAACAACTGGATGTCATTCTTCTGTCGGAACGTCGAAAAATTAAAAAATTCTGAAATTGATGAATATTTCGAAAGAACGGGACTCCCGGAAAAATACGGATGGTATAAGGAATACATAAAAGATAATATTAGAAACATAAAGAAGGCAAAGAAAGACGTGGTAAAGTTTTTCTTGCTTGAAGAACCAGAGCTATATAGGAAATATGGCTTGGAGAATTGGACGGAAAAATCTATAAGCGAGAAGAACATACCAAGAGAACAAAAAGGAAAGGGATACCCGATCGGGTGCACATATAATGTAAAAAAGCCTTATACTTTTAGCAGAATGTACCTCGTGGAAAAAGAAGAGGGACTGCAAATAAAATTCTTTTATGATATTTTAAAGGGATTAAAATGTAGAGGGTACAGCATGCTTGTAGTGGCAGATGGTATATTTTTGCCATTAAGAAACGGGGAGACCCCAAATATAAAGATAAAAGGTGGAATAATACTTGCGTTTGGGATAAAAAATGGTGTGGCATATATAGAGCATATGGATACGATCACAAATTATAGTCCAAACTTATAAAAAGTTGAAAAAATGTACATTTTATGGTATAATATAAGCAATAAAACTAAATAACGGGGACAATGAAATAGCACTTCTGACGGTAAGATGTAATTATCGTGGGAGGTGCTATTTTTATGTATAAAGAAAATATGAATTATGAGAATCAGCAACGAATGATATTTGACGTGGTAAATGAGTTCGGAATACCAGAGATACAACCTACAAAGTATGAACCGTGCGAGTTTATCGGATTCAATCAAGCTAAGACATGCAAAGACAGAGCCGGGAAAGGCGTGCATTTCTTTCTTGACGATTACCAATTTCAAAGATTATGGAACAGGCCAGACACTTACATTAATATGCTTTCGCAGTTTCGATTTATCATGTCACCGGATTTTAGCACTTATACTGATTTTCCAAAAGCATTACAGATTTACAACCACTTCCGCAAACACTGGATAGGTGCATATATGCAGATGTACGGTATTGACGTGATACCTACCATTAGTTGGAGTGACAGAAAATCGTTTGAGTGGTGTTTTGACGGGGAGCCGGTAGACGGTGCGGTAGCAGTATCCAGTGTCGGAGTGATGAACAGCAAGGAGCGGAAAACACTGTTCGTGGACGGATATAATGAGATGTTGAGAAGATTGAAACCCGAGACAGTACTATTTTACGGACAGGTTCCGGAAGAATGTACAGGAAACATTGTAAAGATTAAGTCGTTCGGTGAAGAACTGACGGAAAGGAAAAGAGGTAAATAAAATGGGGGGGGCGTGGAAGTGCAAGTAATTTGCAAAATAGGAAAGCCGATATAATAGCCTTTCCTACAAAGAATTCTACTAAAAAAACGGGTTCTTGGAATTATCCAGGAATGAGTGAAAGGACAGAACAACTTAAAGATGCGGTTGAAAAAGCGAATACAAGAGCGAAAGTAAGCAGTGCATACAGAGGGTTGAAAGGACATGAATCTAATCTGATAGCGAATATTAATAATCCGAAAGAGGATGGTGACAAGAAAGTGTTAATGACGGAACTCAGAAAGACAAGACAGCTTTTGCGAAAATTAACAGACAAAAAGATTTTGTGATGATGGAAATGTATGGTTTAATGCTGGGAGGTAGATAGCATGGCAAATCTAAATAGCATTGCTAAGAAGTTACAGAAAGCAATACTGCAAAAAGGATTAGTTGTTAAGATAGGGACAAGTCAGTTTTATTCAGTGGAGCAAAATAGACTTATCACCATGTACATCCTATCTACCAGAGTGTTAGAGCGAAAGAAAAACGGGGAATGGAAATATTATGATTATGACATACTCCGAACAGCATCACAGATAGAGATTGTAAATTGTTTAAATGATATATGGAGGGCGGTGAAAGAATGATTGAGACTTATGCGGAAACAACAGAAAACATGATTAAAGAAGAAATGCAGAAGAAACTCATTGACATGATTACAAAGAATGAAAAGCTGAAAGAAAAGAATGAGTATCTGAAAAAAGAGGTAGAAGACGCAAAGGCTGTCGGAGAACGGGCACTGTGCGAAGTACAGGAACTTATTACAAAAAATAAGAGACTGGTAGAAGAACACAACAGACAAAATGGAACAATACAAGCACTTAACATTGCACTGGATGTCATTACAGACAGATACAGTAACCTTAGAAAGAGACTGTGCAGAACAGGCAAGGGCGGTGAGTAGCATGGACGTACAGTTTTTGAGATGCCATTCTAATACCAAAAAATGTACTAGTGTAAACAATGATGGTAGCAGATCTGAAAAAACATGGGAATGCAGAGACGGAGATATATATATTGCACCGGCAGAGATACCACGAGAGGGCACGGTTATGCTTGCAAAAGTAGAGAGAGGAAAGAACAGAAAGTGGTCTGTTAGCAAAAAGGCAATAGAGATTAGCGCAGATATGGTAAGAAAGTGTTTTAGCAAAGTAGATGAATACGTGGAAGAGGGTGGGTAGATGCAGAAAGGAAAAGAACTCACTCTGAAGTGGAAAGCATTTGCTGATGAATATCTGACAGATCTGAACGGGACAAGGGCGTATAAAGAAGTCTATAGAAATGTAAAAAATGATGCGACAGCAGCAGCAGCAGCTTCGAGATTGTTAAAAAACGTTAAAGTAAAAGCCTATATTGCTGAACGAATGAAAGAGATACAGAATGAAAAGACAGCCGACCTTGAAGAAGTAATCCGATTCTTCTCTTCCGTCATGCGTGGAGAAGTAAAAGACCAGTTCGACCTCGATGCTACTATTTCCGACCGCCTGTCTGCCGGACGTGAACTCATGAGATGGTATGAGAAAGCCGATGGAGAAGAAAAAGAAACCGGTGGAATCACGATCATAAATAACATTCCAAGGCCGGAGGGAACAGATGGGGGAGATTAAGCTTACAGATGTGATAGCTCCGTCTTTTTACGGTGTACATTGGGATATCATAGATGGAAAGCATACGTATTATGATTTGTTTGGCGGTCGAGGTTCGACTAAATCATCTTTTATCGGCACAGAGATACCACTTGGAATGATGCAAGACGCAGTAAATGGCATACATTCAAATGCGGTGGTGTTCCGAAAAGTCGGAAATACGCTAAGAGAATCGGTATTTGAACAAATCGCATGGGGAATAGATGCACTTGGAGCATCGGACGAATGGACATCAAGCCTAAGTCCTATGCAATATGTGTATAAGCCGACAGGGCAGAAGATAATCTTCCGTGGATTGGATAAGGCGAAAAAGACAAAATCAATAAAGATTAGCAAAGGATATTTTAAATACCTATGGTTTGAGGAATTGGACGAATTTGCCGGAATGGAAGAGGTGCGAATGACACAGCAGTCTGTTCTTCGTGGTGGCGAAAAATTCGTAGTTTTTAAATCGTTCAATCCACCGATCAGCAACAGCAACTGGGCGAATAAGTACGTAGCAGAGCCGAGAACAGACAGCTTAAGGCATAAGAGCGATTATAGATCTGTTCCGGTAGAATGGCTGGGGCAACAATTCATTGATGATGCTGAGTATCTGAAAAAAACAAATCCGAGAGCTTATGAGCATGAATATCTTGGAATCCCTGTAGGACTTGGCACAAATATCTTTGAGCTATTGGAGATCAGAGAAATCACTGATAAAGAGATAAGTAGGATGCAATCTATCTACCAGGGCGAGGACTGGGGATGGTTCCCGGATCCGAAAGCGTTTTTGCGTGTTGCTTATGTTCCGAACCAACAGAAAGTATACGCACTGGATGAATTGGGCGGTTGCAAAATAAGGAACAGTGAGATGGCACGACAGATCAAAGAAAAAGGATATGATGATTGCGCCATATACTGTGGAGTGGATGAAGAAGAGAGTATTGTTGACTTCCGGGATGCTGGACTTCCGGCACGTAAAGCAATCGTGACACCGGGTAGCCGGAAGTATACGTTTGAGTGGTTACAATGCCGTACATTGGTGATTGACCCAAGGCGAACACCAAGACTGTACAAAGAGGTTATAGAGTATGAGCATGAGCGAGATGGCAATGGCGAAGTAATAGCAGACTATCCGGACGGGAACGACCACTGGATTGATGCGTTGAGATATGCTACTAGTCCGATATCTATGAGACGTGGACAGAGTGCGTAAGAAAAGGTGAGCAGATGGGAATTATAGACAAGATAAAGGCGGTGTGGGATAAAGTGTTTAAAGCAAACGATGTAAAAAAAATATTCGGAATAGAAACGGGGCGGTCATCTGTTATGGATACTGCCCTGTCGAAGTATAAAGACATGCGATCTGGTATTCCGTATTGGTGTACCGGGAGGATAAAGCCGACAAGGTTTTCAAACGTGATTTGCCGTGAGATAGCGAACCTCACACTGTTTAATGCGGACATTCAGATTACAGGAAATAACGAACTGCAAAAGAGATTTGATAGCGTAATGAACACCTTACAGGAGAAACAAGAGGAAAGCTGTGCGACCTGTGGGATGATGGTCAAGAGCAACGGTGATGATGTAGAATTTCTGGATCCGGATTACTTTTTGATTACAGACACCAACACAGACGGGGATGCGTTAGCAGCTATCTTCTTTTCTTACCTTAAGAAAGATGACAAATACTACACAAAAGCAGAGTATCACAGATTCGAAGACGTTGGACTGGAACGTGTATATCATATATCAAGTAAGGCTTTCAAATCGGACAACAAAAATATGATCGGTACAGAGATCACACTTGACAGGGTAGATGAATGGAAAAACATTGAGCCGGAAGTGTACGTACATGGGTTAGAATATCCACTGTTCGTCTACTGGCGCAATCCTTATGCAAATGCGATTGACAAGGAATCTCCACTGACTGTTCCGGCATTTTCGGAATGCATTGAGGAATTGAGATGGCTTGACATTGCATTAAACATGATGGGGGATGAAACAGAAGATAGTAGGCATATTACTTACGTACCGCAGACAGCTATTGAATACGCAAGCAAATATTCCATCGAATTGCCGAGATTTATCCAAGGTATCGAAATGGGAGCGAACGAAGATAGCATCAAAGAGCACGTTCCGACATTATTAGTAACTGAGCGTGTGGCCGGGATAAACTTCTTGCTATCTGTCATAGGATATAAATGCGGATTCTCAAACGGATATTTCTCTTTCGACCAGAATCAAGGCATCCAGACAGCAACACAGGTAGAATCTGACGATAGACGTACACTGCATACTATCCAGGCATTCCGAAACATTTTGGACGGAAAGAACCATGATGGAGTACTGCACAGAATCATCTATATCCTGTATGCAGTCGGCACAGCAAACGGAACTATACCGGCAACGAACTACCAAACTGCATGTGATTTTGAAGATCTTGTATACAACTTAGAGGATGATCGTGCACGGTGGTGGAATTACGTTTTACAGGGCAAGGTTCCAGCATGGATGTATTTTGTGAAATTCGAGGGAATGACAGAACAAGAAGCGAAAGCAATGATTGAAGAAGCACAGGAACAGAATAAGCCGGACAGTGGATTGTACGAAGAATAGAAAAGAGGTGAACCAAAATGGAATATCTTATCATAGATCCATCAACAAGAAAAATTACAATCCCCAAAAGCGAACAACTTTTTGGAGTGTACGGAGAGGGAAATATAGAGAGAAAACATTTCAAATGTCCGAAAATCGTAGGAGATAATGTCGACTTGTCTGACTGTTACATTTTCGTAAATTACTATACTGCAAAAGGATTGCCAGGCAAATATACCGTAAAAGATGTGAATGTAGACGGGGAGAATATCACTTTTTCGTGGGAGCTAAAGCAACACATCTTTGACGCAAACGAGGATACATCTATATATTTTGCGGTAGAAGCGAAAAACAAAGATAAAGTAGAAGTGTTCAGAACCAGTCCGGCTACCGGAAAGGCTAAAGAGACGATAGACACGGATACAGAGATTGAAGATACTTACGCCGATGTCATTCTTGACCTTATATCCAGAGTAGACACATTGGAGAAAGAGCCTATTTCCGAAGAGCAAATTGAGAAATCTGTAAAAAGCTATCTGGAAAAGAATCCTATAGAAGAGACAGACCCAACGGTACCAGAATGGGCAAAAGCGGAAGAAAAGCCTACTTATACCGCAGAAGAAGTAGGAGCACTGCCGAGTACGACCGTGATTCCATCGAAACTTTCAGAACTGACAGCGGACGATGAACACGAAACTGTGACAAAGGAAGAGAAACAAGCTTGGAACGCAAAAAGTGACTTTTCAGGAGAATATAGAGATTTGCTTGGAAAACCAGAACTTGCGGAATGGGCGTTGCAAAGCGAGAAGCCGACATATACAGCAAGCGAAGTAGGAGCACTGCCGGACACAACGGAAATTCCGAAAAATCTGTCCGATTTACAGGATGATGCAGAACACCGTATCGTTACAGACACAGAAAAACAGAGTTGGGACAACAAGAGCGATTTTTCCGGCAATTATGAAGACTTACAAGGAAAGCCAACAATTCCTACAGTACCAACCACTCTTCCAAACCCACAAGCACTAACCATCACATATAGAGGTCAAACCCACACATACGATGGCAGTGAAGCCATTGCCATCACCATAGAAACAGGTGGCATCGAAAGAGTAGAAAAGCTGTCTACAGACACAACAGTAACACTCGAGCCTAACAAGCTGTATATCTTTCCAGAAATGGAGTCACTTACCTACACCATAGAGGGAACAGGAGAGGTGCATTTCATCTTTAAAAGTGGTGCAACGGCAACAAGAGTAGTACATCCATCCGGTGTGAATATCGGTAGCTTTACGGTCGATGCGAACAAGATATACGAGGTATCAATTTTAGAGGGGCTGTTGACTAGCCAGAATTGGAGTGTGAGCTAATGGAACGGAGAAGAATATTAGGGAGTGAGGGAGAAAACACAATGAGCGAAGAGTATGAGCTTGTCGGTACTGCAAGCATAACTGAAGAAACGGCTACTGTAGAAATACAGTTGAGCAAACCTTGCACAGATTTGTATATGTTTTGTGAGAATTTAAAAGCAACAGTTAATTCGCAATTAATTATTGGTATAGGTAATAACAATACTATATCAGGTGCAAATAGTGAATTATCAGCAAATGTACAAAATACCATTCAGCATATACGAAAGATAGGAAAGACGTGGATGAGGACGGGAAATAATCATGCGCAGTATCCATTATCTACTGCCGCGTCAACAATGTATACTGCAAAAATAAATGCAAATAAGCAAATGCCAGAACAAATTTCTACAATTACATTACTAGCAAATGTGGGCAGTGCTAAAATCGTATCTGGCACAATAGAAATCTACGGGAGGTAATTGACATGAATCTTAAATTAACACACAATCTTGTCAGTCAGTTACATAAAAAATAAAGAAAGCGAGGTAATTAAAAATGTATGCAAAATTACAAAACGGATTCTTACGCAGTGCACCAAAGACGATAACACTGGATGGCAAAACAATCAACAATCCGCTCCCCGAAGAATTGGAACAGCTAGGCTACAAGCCTGTACTGTACACAGATATGCCTACAGAGGTAACAGAGGGTAAGCACTGGGAATCTGGATGGACGGAAGAAGAGACAGAGATTAAACAGGCATGGAAACTTGTGGATGACCCAGTTTATCCAGAGCCTGAGCTTAGCGCAGAGGATGCCTTGAATATTATAATGGGGGTGGTACAGTGACAAGAGAACAAGCAGAGCAGTTTCGGAAGCTGTTGGAAAATCAGACAGCCAACATGACCGATGAACAGATATTGAAGTATCCAGACTTTGTAGAGAAGTGGGAGTCTGGCAAGGCATATGCAGTTGGCAAGCGGTTGGAATACAATGGCACTATCTACAAGGTATTACAAGCTCATACAAGCCAAGATACATGGACACCACCGGACGCGCCGTCATTGTTCGCCAAGGTGCTTATTCCAGATAGTAGTACAGTGCCAGAATGGGAACAGCCAGAGAGTACCAATCCTTACAGCAAGGGCGATAAGGTTACACATAATGGTAAAACATGGCAGAGCAAAACGGATAACAATGTTTGGGAGCCGGGTGTGTATGGATGGGAAGAGGTGTAAGGGGACACGTCAATCCGAAAGATAAATGATAATGTCTGTAAAGGAGGACTAAAAAATGGAACAGATTATCAGTTATGTAAAGCCAGAGTTAATGGTGGTTTCTTTTGCCTTGTATTTTCTGGGAAAATGGATGAAAGGCTCACATAGGATTAAGGATAAAGACATTCCACTTTCTCTCGGAGGTATTGGAATTATTATTTGCGGAATGTATGTAACGGCAACTTGCGATTTGGACAGCATGAAAAACGTTTTTATGGCACTGTTCACGTCTGTAGTGCAAGGTATCATGGTAGCCGGACTTAGTACATACGTTAATCAGATTATTAAGCAGATTGGAAAGGACGAATAAGTATGGCAACAAGTACGATTAATATTATTGTAATCTGCGTCTTTCTACTTCTGGCAATGAAGATTTCAAACAGAAAGGACAAGTAATGCTTACGCCGGAATATCTCTTTCATGTGACCGAGGGTGCGGAAAAGATAACATCTGACATGCACAAGAACATCATGGACATGATCGTTGATCGTATAATGGTGCGTATAGGTCGTGGAGAAGATTATCTACTTACAGCTACGGACAGGTGGCAGATACAGGTGTTGCAAGAATCCGGGTACTTATTGGAAGACATACAAAAAGAGATTGCTGACAAAACGAAGAAGCAAGAGCGAGAACTTAAAAGCGCATTTGAAGAAGCCGGAATAAAAGCTATCGAGAGAGACGATGCAATATATAGGGCGGTAGGACTATCACCTACGCCCTTATTGCAATCTCCGGCATTGCTCAGAATACTGGAAAGAGATTATAACGCTACGTGCGGAGAATGGAGAAACCTTACACGAACAACTGCAGATGAAGCACAGAAGTTGTTTTTGAAAGAGGTTGACACAGCTTACCGCATGACATCAAGCGGTGCCATATCATATACACAGGCCGTCAGAAATGCTGTTGACAGGATGATACGGCAAGGTGTTAAAGTATCCTATCCGTCCGGTAGAGAAATGAGCATTGAATCAGCTACAATGATGACTGTTCGCACAGGGATAAGCCAGTGTGCCGGAACGATCGCACTAAAACGAATGGAAGAATTGGAATGGGATACCATCCTAGTATCGGCACATGTTGGCGCACGAATTGGTGATGGTGGTAACAATCCAACGAACCACTTTTGGTGGCAAGGGAAATTCTATTCCCGGACAGGCAAAGACAAGAGATTCCCGGACTTCCGAACAACAACAGGCTACGGAACGGTGACAGGGTTGTGTGGCGTGAACTGCCGACACTCTTTCGGATCCGGTGACGGTGAAAACAATCCGTATGCAGATATTAACCTGTCAAGCGAAGACAATATCAAAGCGGAAGAGCGCGCGAAAAAGCAACGGCTTATGGAAAGACGCATTCGCAACAGCAAGAGAGAGGTTCAGAATTTGCAGACTGCTATAGATGCAAGCGGAGATGATAAGCTCAAATTCGAATTGCAACAGGCATATGACCGCAAGTCAGCGGTACTCAGACGGCAGAATAAGCAGTATCGTGATTACTGCAAAGAAAATAACCTTAAAGAATATTCGGAACGGCTACGGGTAGCACAGTGGGATAGGTCACAGGCTGTAAAGTCTGCAAAAGCAGCACAAAGATATCTTAATGCGAAAGGTGATGTAAAATGAGTGGATTGACAAGAATGGCAAAAATGTGCAGAGAGTGTCCGTTTAAGGATAGGTGCAAGAATAAACGATTGGAAAAAGAAGCGTATCTTACGCATACTACCTCACCAATTATTGAAGATATGGCATCACCTGTATTAAAGGCTCATGATTACAGAAATGTAAAGGTTGCAGAAAACACGACAATCACTATTGATGTAGAGGAACTGAAAGAGAGAATGCGAAAAGAGATATACAGGAAAGCCGGAATCGGATTGAATTATGGAGCGTAACACATGGAACTAATAACACAGATACTTGCTATATGCGGTGCTATATCTGTTATCGGCGGTGCTGTTGCTGTGCTTTCCGGGTGGTACAAATCATGGAAAGCACCAAAAGAAAAACAGGACAACCGTATAGAACAAATTGAAAAGCGAATAACGAACATTGAAACATCTATCACAGGGATTAATCAGAAACTTGATAACGATTATAAGAACATAAGGAATACGAGGGATGATATGAATCTATTAATGAGAAGTATGTTTAATTTGATTGAAAACAAAATCACAGGAAATAACATTGAGGGTTTAAAAAAAACTCGGGAAGAGCTTGTAAATGCTATGACGGACAAGAAACCAAAGGAATTATGAAAATATACTCTTTTACACGACCAGAACTTGACTATTTTGAGTTAGAATGCAACTTTACATCGGATGAATTGAAACTGTTCCGGCTCCGTGCTAAAGCTATGCCTTTAGAGGACTGCGCAGAAGAAATGAATGTGAGTGTGTCTACGGTCAAGAGATTGAGTAGAAGAGTGAATGATAAGATTGAAAGGGTTGTATAGGTATGTGGCTTGAAGATATAAAACCTTGTAAAGCGTACATTGAAGCGACTGGGAAAGAAGTATCTGGCGTACTTGGGTTCGGTGAAATAAGTTTTAACGCTGGTTGGATTATTGACGAAAAAGGAAGAAAGAAATATAAGTATGGACATATAGCGTATATTCCTGTTTTTGAAACTGCTGAATTTGTAAAACCTTTTGAGGATTTTTCGAATGTCCATACAGAAAAAATAGATTTCCAAGCATATTACGGAGCAAATGCTGAAACTAATACATTTTGCTTAGTTGGAGTAAAACCAATATCTGAAGAAGAGCACAACAAAATTACAGGTACAAATGGATGATTATATGATTGAAAGGGGGATAAAGATATGAACTTCGGAGAAGCCATAAAATGCATGAAAAAAGGAAAGAAAGTTACACGCAATGTATGGAAAGAAAACTTTTTTAATGGGAGAAAACAGTTTATTTTTATTGGAAAAAACAAAGGTTTAACAACGAATACGTTTCTTGCAATTCTACCAGAAGAAGAATGTTTTTCTGACTGCATTATGAGTTACACACGAAAAGGAAGCTTTCAGCCAAACTGGACACCAACACAAGAAGATATGCTTGCGGAAGATTGGGAAATGTATCCGGCAGAGGAAACGGTAGTCGATGAAACGCCGAACATTACGGCAGATGAAATGATTGATCTCAAAAACCGTATTGGGTGGAATATTAAATTTTATTCTACCGGGGAAACAATTATTTCTGAGCACATGGACTATCAAAAACGCTTAACCGGGACAGAAAGTACATATACGCTGTCGTTTGCTATCCCTAAAAAAAGTCTTGATGGTTTGTCAATGACAAATAAATGCCAAAATGTTATCGTTTCTGGACTTTTATTTAAAGTATATGCTTCTAGGAATATTGCTGACGATAGCCTTTGGCTCGTGACTGAAAGTGCCTTATCTGAAAAAGAATTTCACACAATTATAAGATTGGAGAGGTGATTCTATGATACCTAAGATTTTTAAAATAAGTGGATATCTCATAGACCCGACAGGAAGACTTGAGCCACACCACATTAAGGCGAAAATGCTTTACGGATGTGGATTTCCACTTGTAGGACAGCATATTCACGTACAGAAAGCAGAGATTAAGAAGCTGGATGAAAAGCATCCACTCATGCAAGAGAATTGCGATTTGGCAGAATGTGAGAAGTATTTCAACAGCGAACCGCCGACAGTGAGCAATAGAAGAGTTGAACCCGGACAGGTGTACAGGCACTTCAAGGGCGAAACAGTGAAAGTTCTGTATATTGCACAAGATAGCGAAATGCCGGGACAGTTCAAGGTAGTTTACGAATGCTCTAATGGCGTGTGGTGCAGACCTTACGGAATGTTCGTAAGCAAAGTAGACAGGAAGAAATACCCGAATGTGAAGCAGAAGTACAGATTTGAATTAGTGGAGGAATAAATATGATTTTTAAAGAAGCGTTTGAATTAATGAAACAAGGTGCGAAAGTGAAATTGCCTGGATGGAATGGTTACTGGTGTTGGGATGATGATAAAAAGACGATTATGATTCATTGCAGACCAAAGGATTCCGACAAAGGACAGGGAGATGTTCTTGATATTCGTGAAACGCAGAGAGTGGAATATACTTTCATGCACACACAGAGAGATGATTGGATGATTGCAGATGAAGAGAATTGCGGTGTTCTTGGCGGTCGGTCAACATTTGGATTTGGTGATGCTATTCGTTATCTGAAAAGAGGCCTTAAAGTAGCTCGTAAAGGTTGGAATGGTAAAGGAATCTATCTGGAAATGTATTCGCCAGAAGTCAATCTTGAAACTATTGCAGAAGCAGTGCATAACGCATGGTGGGAAGAAAAGAAAAAACAGGGAGTTACAGATCACCCGGATATGATTCCGTATTCTGAACTAAGTGAAGAAGTGAAAGAATACGACAGAGTTACAGCAAGAACAACTATTGAAGCATTCAATTATATGACGCATTCGTTCATATATATCAACACTACTGGATTACAGACAGAAAATCCTTATGCGCCTAAAAATAAAGTGCCGTGGACACCGTCTCAAACCGATATGCTTGCAGAAGATTGGGCATTTGTGGAATAGGAGAATAAACGATGAAGAAAGCAATGTTAAGTCAGCCGATGGCTGGAAAGACTGATGAAGAAATCGTAGCAACAAGAGAGAAAGCAATTAAGGTTCTTGAGGGAAAAGGGTATGAGATTGTAAATACTCTTTTTACAGATGAATGGTACAGCAAAGAAAAAATGGAAGAACGTGGCGTAGTACAGATTCCATTATGTTTCCTTGCTAAGTCATTAGAGAATATGTCCTTATGCGATGTGGTATATTTCTGCAAAGGCTGGGAGAACGCAAGAGGGTGCAAGATTGAACATGATACCGCGATTGCTTACGGACTGGATATTATTTATGAGAAATAAATAATAAGTGATACTTTTTAGAGACTTTAACGAACTGTTAAGGTCTCTTTTTTATGCGTAAAATGAAAGCATAGAGAACAACAAATACTAATTTACAGGAGGTATGAGTATGAATCCATATATGTCATATACACCGTACATGCCACAGGATGCTTATATGCAAGATCAGATGGCATTACGACAACGGATAGACAACTTATCACAAGCTCAGCAGCAATACAAGGCACAGCCACAGCCGAATGTAAACTGGATACAGGTAACCGGAATTGACGGGGCAAGGAATCAGATTGTACAGCCGGGAACAACGGCTTGGATGATGGATAACAATGCACCGTACTTCTACGTGAAATCCGTAGACAGTGTGGGAAGTGTTACGTTTAAAGCTTTTGAATTCCATGAGGTACAGGCGAACAATCCACAACCTGTAGTGGAAAATATGGACGCTAAGTACGTGACAAGAGAAGAATTCAACAAATTACTGGATACATTGAAACCTCAGCCGGAAGAACAGAAAGGGGAGCTGACACATGAGTAATCCGTTAATGGGAATGATGGGCGGTATGCCGGGTGGCAACAGTCCATTCGGAATGATTCAAAGAATGATGGGGATGATGCAAAATACACAGAATCCCGGAGCAATGCTACAGAATATGGCACAGAGCAACCCGAACATCAAAAAGGCTATGGATATGTGCCAAGGAAGAAACCCGAAAGATGTATTTATGGAGATGTGCCAGCAAAATGGCATGAATCCAAACGATATTATTAATAAAATAAAGTGATATCCGGACGGAGTGCACACGTCTTGATAAATAAAAGAAAAGGAGAACCAACATGAACGAGGGATTAAACACACTTAGTGCTGCCGATGTAGCAGCAGTCACAAGAAACAACGATGGAAATATGTGGGGTGACGGTGGATGGTTCTGGATTATCATTCTTGCTTTCCTGTTTTGCGGTAACGGATGGGGAAACAACAACGGAACACATGACGCTTTTGTTTCTGACGAATTCGTGAAAAGAGATATCTTTAACACAAATCAGAATGTGTCCAACACAGCTTGCGAGACACAGAGAGACGTATTAGAGAACCGCTATACCACACAGCTTGGCTTGCAGAACTTACAGGCTCAGCAGGCTCAGTGTTGCTGCAACACACAGAAAGAGATCTTACAGAGTAGATATGATGCAGCATTACAGGCACAGAACATGCAGGCACAGATGGCACAGTGTTGCTGTGATATCAAAGAAAGCATATTAGCAGATGGACAGGCTACACGCCAGTTAATCCAGGATAACACTATTCAGAACTTGAGAGACAAGCTCGCTGATCGTGACAGAGATTTGCAGACAGCATACTGGCAGATTTCACAGGTTTCACAGACCAATAACATTATTGATGCGGTGAGACCGACACCAAAACCGGCTTATATGTCTTGCAGTCCATACTTTGCGTATAACGCATTCGGTAATGGTTGCTGTGCAAGTGGGAATGTGATGTAAGTGAACGATATATCACTACTTGACTTTCTGACAGTGTACGGAGTTGCTTTGCAGATAGCGAATTTTAACAGCGATCTATCACAGGCGAGTAATTCTGACATCGAAAAACACTTGCATGAGCAAGACAGTAAGTACTTTTTGAAAATAATTGAAAACCAAAACAAAATCATAAGCATGTTGGAAGAATCCATATCTACGAAAAAGTAGTCTTGCGAAGATCAAAGAGAGTAGGCATGCGCTTGCTCTCTTTTTTAAGAAAGGAGAAAAAATATGTTAAATTCTATTGCTAAAAATGCTCAGACAGTAGCAACAAATCAGAATGTATTATTTACAGAAACACGAGTGAAAAGCCGTAGATGTGCTTGCAACACAGGGTGGCTTGCACATGACAACGGCAGTGGACTTTTCGAAATCACAAACCGTGGAAATCTGCCGATGGCAGTCGAAGTTGAGTTTAACGGAAACGTTACGGCATCTGCAATAGGCGCAGTAGCATTATCCATCAAACAGAACGGCGAACCGATTTCCGGTACGGAAATGGACTATACAGTAGCAACGGCAAATGTGTATCAGAATGTCGGGGCAACTACATTGATTGCAGTTCCGGCCGGAAGTAGCGTCACTATATCGGTTGGCAACGTTGGCACCGTTGACACATTGGTTAAGGATGCGAATATCATCATTAAAAAGCTCTCATAGAAAAGGGGTGAGTTTCTATGATTGATTTTAAAAGCAACCTAGATGTCAAAACTCCGAAAGAAATCTTTGCCGAAATCAACGAACGGTTTATCGGAGCTGTTATGATGCACGGACAGTTTGCGGACTACTTCGATTTCCTTGGCTTAAAAGGTTTTAAGCGGATGCATGAGTACCAACACATTGCGGAAAGCTTGGAACGTAGAAAAGTGTGCAGATATTTTATAAACCATCACAATCAGCTTATTGATGATGTATTTGAGGGAAAAGTGAATGTTATTCCGGATGCGTGGCGAACGGCCAAACGGTTAAGCGTTGGGAAAAGCACAAAGCAGAAAGCCGTAGAAGATGGATTTGTCGAGTATCACAATTGGGAATCCGAAACAAAGGAAGTTTACGAACAGTACGCACACACGCTAAGAGAAAACGGTCATGTGGCTGATGCTATGTTCGTGGAATGTTTGGTAGAGGATGTAAGCGAAGAATTAAAAACTGTAGAATGTATGATTAACGACCTCATATCTACCGGATACGACATGGTATACATCACAGAAATTCAATCGGAGATTCACGACAAATACAAAAAGAAAATGAAAGGAATCGAGGTGTAATAAATGAGCGAGATCAAAAAGATTTTGGAAGAACAGCTTGAACGTGAGAAAGCATCTGCAAAGAAAGACTTAAATATGTCTAACTTACAGGCAATGTACATGATTACATCTACATTGTGTAATATGAAATCTTTGGAATGCGAAAGCGTACCGGGGATGATTGCGGATGCATCGGAAAACCTTATCAAAAAGTACAGTAACGGAAAGTACGACAAAAACATTGATGCACTATATGACCAGTACATTATGGCGAAAGAGATGTATCAACAGAACGGAGATCAGGCACATAAAGACAAACTGATGGAAAGTGTCGGGAAACTTATGGTAGAAGTGTACGACATGCTTTCCTCTATGGTGATGGATTCAGATTTTGCAGAAGAACGGAAAGAGATTCAAAGGCAAATCAAGAAGCTTGCGGAAATGTAAAAACATGGGTACGGAGTACTATATATATTAATGTTACGATATATACGGTAAATCACATAGGAGATTTTCCTTTCTTGCTTGATACACCTCCTTTCAATAAAGCCTAATAGCGGAATGCTGATTAAAGGGCAGTCAAACGCCCGTTAGGCTTTCCCCTAAGGTTGCGGACTTAGGGAATCGTCATCTTATGTTACCTCCTAAAAATATAAAATGATAAATTTTTATCCCGCAAAGGATAGTGCACAGTATGGTGCTTGGATTCATGTCCGGCTATCCTTTTTCTGTATAGAGTTAGTTACGGAACAATATGCAGATTGACCGTCAAATAGCCGTAACAGTGGTTGGAACTGTATAGAGGGAACACTTGCACCAACCACTAACGGGATATAGTTCAATGGTAGAACAAAAGTCACAATCATCTCTTTTAAAAAAGACTTATGTCCACGGTTCGATTCCGTGTATCCCGATTACCCCGACAGAGGTTCATCTGTCTGAATCCCTACCGCAGACGAAGCGGTTAATAAAATACGTTGAGGAGGATATGCAACATGAAAAATATTATTCAGATTATCAAGGATGCTGGTCTTGAAATTACAGATGAGCAGAAAAAGACAATCGAAGATGCAGTGAAAGAGAATTACAAAAGCGTATCTGACTATGATAAGCAGACACGAAAAGTAGAAACTCTGACACAGGAACGTGACAACTTTAAAACACAGTATGAAACAGCGAAAGAGACTTTGGACGGGTTCGAGGGAAAAGACTTCGATGCGATCACAAGAGAACGTGATGAGTGGAAGACGAAAGCAGAGAACGCAGAAAAAGAATGGAAAGACAAGTTTGAAGCCAGTGAAAAAGAGTACAACCAGAAGATTGAAGAAAGAGACTTCAATGACGTTTTGACAAAGGCTCTTGCGGGCGAGAAATTCAGTTCTGATTTTGCCAAGACTGGCATTATCAACATGATTAAGGATTAGGGCCTGCACCGTGAGGGCGTAAAGATGATTGGTGGTGATGATGAGATGA
>ERZ1023698.108-NODE-108-length-17716-cov-5.644358_pt1 | contig 17716 bp, 17 predicted proteins | sample MGYA00380349_ERZ1023698 | MGnify/ENA primary metagenome ERZ1023698 (study PRJEB33179, sample SAMN07449027) | human gut metagenome | biome: Human-gut; feature: Human associated habitat; material: Faeces | host: Homo sapiens | place: India:Kasaragod | collected...
GGAGGGGTCGAACGCGCCGGGGGCATCGTCAACGCTGGTTTCATAGTCGCCGCCGGCAGCGGGGAACTTCTCGTCGTCGGTGTAGCTGTCCCAAACCTTGGTGAGCAGGGCAAGGGAGTCGGCGGGAGCGTCGGCGTTGTTCTTGCCGTCGTCCTTTTTGCCGCAGGCCATCAGCGAAACGGCCATGACAAGCGCGAGCATGAGGGAAAGTGTTCTTTTCATCGTGTTGATTCTCCTTGGAAAATGTATTTTGCCGGTCACAAAAGTGACTTCGGGATGTATAGACGCAGAAAAACCGAAAAGGTTCCCATATTTTACAGGAAATTTTTGCTTTTGTCAAAGCCGCCGCACGCAGACGCTTGCATTGACGAGGAATCGTTGCTATAATACCCAAAAACCATTCTTTATAAAGGATAACGCAATGAAAGAGATTTTAAACACAATGCTTTCCTCTTTGACGCGCGGTGAGGGCGTGATGCTCTGCAGCATCCTGAAGGCCGACGGCTCCTCCCCGCGCGGCGCGGGCGCACACATGGCGGTCTTTTCCGACGGCACAGCGCTCGGCACGGTCGGCGGCGGCGCGGTGGAGCGGCAGTCCATTCTCCTCGCGCGCGAGCTGCTGGAGGGGAAACGGAACGCCCTGCGGGACTTTGCGCTCCACCCCGAGGCGGCGAACAGCACGGGCATGGTCTGCGGCGGCGACGTGACGGTTTGGTTCCAGTATATTCCGCCTGAGAACGCCGCGCAGATCCTAGTGCTGCGCGCCTGGCGCGACGCGCTCGGCAGCGGCAGAAACGTATGGCTCTGCCTCAAGCTCGACGGCGAGACGCTGCGCGAATTTCGCCTCCTTACGGCGGACGAGCTGCGCCACGGCACGGAGGGCTTCTTTACCTCCCGACCCTACTGGGACGGCAGCACCTTTGTCGAGCCCATCGTCCGCGCGGGGCGTGTCTACCTCTTCGGCGCGGGCCATGTCGGCCGCGCCCTCGCCCCGGTGCTGCACTATATCGGCTTTGAGGTCACGGTGTACGATAACCGCGCGGAGCTGGCAAGCCCCGCACATTTCCCCACGGCGCATGAGATCGTCGTCGGCGATTTCCGCCGTATTTTTGACAAGGTCTCGCTGACCGCCGACGACTATGCCGTGGTCATGACGCCGGGCCATCAGGCGGACTATGAGATCTTAGAGCAGGTGCTTCGCACGCCGGCGACCTACATCGGCTGCATCGGCAGCCGGAAGAAGGTCGCGCTCACGCGCGAAAGGCTCGCCGCGGCGGGCTTCTCGCAGCAGGACATCGACCGCGTTCACGCGCCCATCGGTCTGCCGATCCTGGCTGAAACGCCGGAGGAGATCGCCATCAGCGTCGCGGCCGAGATGATACGCCACCGCGCGGAGCATCTGTAAAGGAGTATTGCTATGCAGATCGCGCCATTGCTGAATATTGGCCGCGGCGTCACCGCGCTCATCGGTGGCGGCGGCAAAACGACGCTGCTCTATACGCTCACGGAGGAGCTGCGGAAAAAGGGCACGGTCCTTCTCTGCACCTCGACCCACATCATGCGCCCGACGCAGTACGAGGTGCTGGAGCGGGCGAGTGAAGCGGAGGTCTCCGCCGCGCTCAGCGCGCACGGCGCGGTCTGCGTCGGGGAGCCGTCCGCCGAGGGAAAGCTCGGCCCGCCGTCGCTCTCCTTTGACGCGCTCGCGCGGCTCGCCGACTATGTGCTCGTTGAGGCTGACGGCTCCAGGCGTCTGCCGCTCAAGGCGCACGCGCCGCATGAGCCGGTCATTCCGGCGAATGCCCAGCGCGTCGTGCTGGTCGTCGGTGCGGACGGCTTCGGCAAGCCCATCCGCGATGTCTGCCATCGCTCGGAATTATACGCCGCGCGCTGCGGCGCCTCAGAGGAGACAGACGTCACGCCGGAGCTGGAAGCAGCGCTCATTCTCGCCGAGGGTCTCGGCGACCGCGTTTACATCAATAAGGTCGAGACGGCGGAGGACTACGACCGCGCCGCCGCGCTCGCGAACCGGCTCACCTGTCCGGTCACGGCGGGGAGCCTGCACAAGGGGGTATATCTATGCTTGCGCTGATCCGCGGGGCGGGCGATCTCGCCACCGGCATCGCGCTGCGCCTTTGGCGCAGCGGCATCCGGGTCGTGCTGACCGATCTGGAGCGCCCGACGGCCATCCGCCGCACGGTCGCCTTCTCCGAAGCCATCGTCTACGGCGAAACGACGGTCGAGGATGTGACCGCCCGTCTGGCCGCAAACGCGGACGAGGCGCGCGCCCTGCTCGCGCAGGGCATTGTCCCTGTGCTCGCCGACCCCGGCTGCGCCTGTCGTGAAGCGCTCGCGCCCGACGCGCTGGTGGACGCCATCCTTGCCAAGCGCAACCTTGGCACAAGGATCACCGACGCGCCGGTCGTCGTCGGCGTCGGCCCCGGCTTCACGGCGGGGGAGGACTGCCACGCGGTCATCGAGACCATGCGCGGCCACACGCTCGGCCGCGTCATTTACTCCGGCCGCGCCATTCCGAACACAAACGTCCCCGGGCTTATCGGCGGCTTTGCCGGCGAGCGTGTGCTCCGTGCGCCTGCGGACGGCGCGTTTCGCTCCGTGCGCAGGATCGGCGACCTTGTGAAGGCCGGCGACGTCGCGGGCTATGTGTCCGGCGAGCCGATGGTCTGCACCATCGACGGCGTGCTCCGCGGCCTGATCGCCGACGGCATCCCCGTCCGCAAGGGCATGAAGTCCGGCGACGTGGATCCGCGTGGCAATGTGGAAAACTGCTATACGGTCTCGGACAAGGCGACCGCCGTCGGCGGCGGCGTGCTCGAGGCGATCCTGCACCTGTCCGGTGCGCTTCTGGAGGACTGACATGAGAGAGCTGCTGCTCATCAACAACGAGCCGACGCCCGAAGACCGTGGTCGGATCGCCCGCGCGGGAGAGCTCGGTCTTACCGACCCGCTTTATAACATCGACGCGCTCTCCGCGAAGCTCTCTGCGTTCGGAACGGTCACCGTGCGGCACTATACACAGCTCAGGACGCTCGACTCTGCGCCGGATGCCATCTTTCTCTCCGGCTGCTTCACCGACTGGGACCGCGAGCGTCTGCGCGAGACCTTTGCCGACGAGCTTGCGCTCATTCGTGAAACAACGGCCCCGCTCTTCGGCATCTGCGCGGGCCTACAGCTCATCGGCATCGCCTTCGGTGCGCCGCTCGTCTATCCGGGCGAGGGGTACGAGGAGTTCGGCTTTCTGCCGCAGACCGTCCTCGCGCAGCATCCGCTGCTCACCGGCCTGAGCGGCACGCTCCATTGTTTTGAGCATCATCGCGGCCAGCTCAGCGCTGTGCCGAGGGGCTTTCGCCTGCTCGTCTCGCGGGAAAGCTGCCGTGTGCAGATGCTTGCGCACGAGTCGCGCCCCATCTTCGGCGCGCAGTTCCACCCGGAGCTGCAGAATGACGCGCACCGGGACGGACAGCGCATTTTGGAAAATTTCTTTGCCCACTATGTCAAATGACTGCAAGAGCCGCCGGCGGGCGGCTCTTTTTCTGCGTGCGGGCATAAGCGGCGATGCCGCGGCATAGACTGTCCCAAAACGAAAGCCAAGGGAGGAAGAGCCTATGACCGTAAGAATGCGTCTGCGCCGCTGGGCGCGCACACAGGGGAAACGCCGCGCCGCCGCGCGGACAAAGCGAAGCACCGCCGCAGGAAGCCGCCGCAGGGAACAGCAGACCTCCGGCGCGTCGCAGCTTCGCCTTCTGCGTCTGACCGTCTGCGGCGCGCTGTTTGTCTCGCTCGTGCTGCTCAAGCTCGTGCTGCCGGGGAATCTTTCGGCCTTCCGCGGCACGCTTGCCCAATGGCTCGTGCGCGACGCGGACTTTACCGAGGCGTTCTCCGCCATCGGCCACGCGGTCGCCGCGCCCGAACGATTCGCGGAGTCCCTCGGCAATGCCTACGTCGCCGTGTTCGGCGGCAGCGGTATGCAGGACGCCGCGGAGGTCGGCGGCGGGGCGGAGATCGCGCATCCGGACGGAGCAAACGCGGAGGACGCCGCGGCCAAGCCCATGCCGGATTATGTGCTCGACGCGCAGCCGACACTGCCCTTTTCCTATACGCCGCCGCTCGACGGCGCGCTGACCTCGGGCTTCGGCTGGCGCGAGGACCCGAACACGGGTGAGGAGGCCTTGCAGACCGGCCTGGCCCTCGCCGCCGGCGAGGGCACGCCCTTTGTCTGCGTTCCCGACGGCACAGCCGGCGTGGTGGGGGAGAGCACCGTGCTCGGCAAATATCTGACCGTCCGCCACGCGGACGGCTATGAGACGCTTTACGCCCATTGCAGCAAAATAGCGGTTTCCTCCGGACAGAGCGTTCTGCGCGGCGACACGCTCGGCGCGGTCGGCGCGACCGGCAACGCCACGGGCGCGCACCTGCATTTCGAGCTGCTCAGCGGCTCAAAATACCTCAATCCCATTGCCTATGCCGCAAAGACCGTTTAGCGCCGCTGTGCGCGTGAACGCGAGCTTCTGGCTGCTCGTGCTGCTCGCCGCCATCGTTTCTCCGCTCACGGTCGTTGCGGCGATCCTGACCGCCGCGGCGCTGCACGAGCTGGGGCATCTCGCCGTCATGCGCTACTACGGCGTATCCGTCAAGTGCTTTCGCCTTACAGCACTCGGCGCGGAGCTGGATGCTCCGACACTCGCGCGGCTCTCCTACGGGCGCGAGCTGATCATCACGCTCGCGGGGGTGACAGTCAACCTTTTCTGCGCCATTCTCCTCGCGCTCCTCGGCCTGCGGACGTGGCGGGAGTGGTGCTTTGTCTTTGCCGGAGCGCACCTTGTGCTCGCGGCCTTCAACCTCCTGCCGGTCGTTCCGCTCGACGGCGCACGGGCGCTCTGCCTTGCCCTGTCCCTCTTTCTCGGGCCGGCCACGGGGGAGCGTATCACCGCGGCGGTCAGCCTTGCCTGCTCGCTTGCGCTGTGCGCGCTGGGACTCAAGCTCTCGCTGGGACTGCACAGCGGATGGCTCTTTGCCTTCGCCTCGTTTGGATTGCTTTGGGGAACGCTGCGCCAACTGGGGCTTGCGCGCGGCGCAAAAAGCGTGTAAAATACGGTCAATGTCTCTTAATAGAAAAGGAGCTTGCCTGTGGACAAACGATTGGAACGCATCCTGCCCCGCGTGCAGAAGCCGGCGCGCTATGTGGGCGGCGAGTACAACGCGGTGATGAAGGACCTCTCGCAGGTGGATACCCGCGTGGCCTTCTGCTTTCCGGACACCTATGAGATCGGCATGTCGAACCTCGGTATGCGGATCCTCTACGGCATTATGAACAACATGGAAGGCGTCTGGTGCGAGCGCGTTTTCGCTCCCTGGGGCGACATGGAGGAGGAGATGCGCCGTGCCGGCCTGCCGCTCTATGCGCTCGAATCCGGTGATCCCATCCGCGATTTCGACATCATCGCCTTTTCCGTCGGCTACGAGATGGCGTTTCCCGCCATGCAGAACATGCGCGCCCTGGCGGGCGCGCCGCTCCACGCGAGCGAGCGCACGGAGCTGACCCCGCTCGTCATCGCGGGCGGCACGGCGATGTTCAACTGCGAGCCGATCGCGGATTTTATTGACATTGCCGAGATCGGCGAGGGCGAGGAGATGAACGCCGAGCTGATCGAGCTGCACCGCAGGGCGCGGCGCGAGGGCTGGACGAAGCAGCAGTTTCTCCATGCCGCCGCGCAGCTGGAAGGCATTTATGTTCCCGGCCTCTACGAGGTGGACTACAACGCTGACGGCACGGTGAAGTCGATCACGCCGAAGGACGGCGCGCCGAAGGTCGTCACCAAGCGCATCATGCGCGACATGGACAAGGCATGGTATCCCGCCAAGACCATCGTGCCCTCCACCGAGATCGTGCAGGACCGCACCACACTCGAGCTTTTCCGCGGCTGCATCCGCGGCTGCCGCTTCTGCCAGGCGGGCTATGTCTACCGTCCGGTCCGCAACCGCTCGGAAAAGCTGCTGGTCGAATACGCCAAGGAGGCCATCGAGGATTCCGGCTACGAGGAGATGACGCTCTCCTCGCTCTCGACCTCGGATTTCCGCCCGCTTGTACAGCTCTGCGACGATCTGGAGGAGTTCTGCGCACAGCGTCATGTGATTCTTTCGCTCCCGAGCCTGCGCGCCGACAACTTCTCCATGGCGCTCATGGAGCGGCTGCAAAAGGGAAGAAAGACCGGCCTGACCTTTGCGCCCGAGGCCGGCACGCAGCGCCTGCGCGACGCCATCAACAAGAATCTCACCGAGGAGGACCTGCTGGCCTCCTGCCGCCGCGCCTTTGCCGGCGGCTACAGCGCGGTCAAGCTCTACTTCATGCTGGGACTTCCGACCGAGACGGACGAGGATGTGCTCGGCATTGCCGAGGTCGCGTCCCACGTCATGCACGCCTGGCGCGAGAGCGCGAGCAATAAAAACCGCGGCGTGCGCATCACGGTCTCGACCTCGTGGTTCGTGCCCAAGGCGCACACGGCGTTTCAGTGGGAGCCGCAGATCCCCAAGGAGGAGTACGAGCGCCGCGTGAAGCTGCTGCGCGAGAATATGCTGACGAAATCCGTCACCTACAACTGGCACGATTCCGACACGAGCTATATGGAGGCCGTCATTTCCCGCGGCGACCGGCGCCTTTGCAGGGTGATCGAAACGGCGTGGCGCAAGGGCGAGCACCTCTCCGCGTGGGAGGAGTATTTCTCCCTCGACCGCTGGCTCGAGGCTTTCGAGGAGTGCGGTCTTGACCCGCACTTTTACGCCAACCGCAAGCGCGAAAAGGACGAGCTGATGCCCTGGGCGATGATCTCGAGCGGCGTGACGGAGCAGTACCTCTGGCGCGAGCATGAGCGGTGCTACCAGTCCGTCACTACGCCGGACTGCCGCACACACTGCAACGGCTGCGGCGCGAATCTCTTATTGGGGAGGCCCTGCGATGGCTAAGCTGAGACTTCTTTTCACCAAGGAGGCGCAGGCCTCCTACATCTCGCACCTCGACACGATGCGGACATTCCAGCGCGTGTTTCCCCGTGCGGAGCTGCACCTTAAGCACTCCAACGGCTTTCACCCGCACCCCATCATCTCCATCGTTCTGCCGCTGCCGGTGGGGCAGTCGAGCGACTGCGAGCTGCTCGACTTTGAAACGGTGGAGGAGATCGACGGCGCGGGCATCGCCGAAAAGCTCAACACGGGTCTGCCCGCGGGCTTGCGCGTGCGGGAGTGCTATCCGGTCACGCGTCCCGTGCGCGAGTTCACGTTCCTGCGCGCACGGCTGGAGCTGCTCTATGATAACGGCGTGCCCGCCGGCACGGCGGACGCGCTGCGCGCGCTGTTCGCGCGCGAAACGCTGATGATCGAAAAGCGCACCAAGCACAAAGAGCTCGCGCAGATCGACATTGCGCCGCTGATCCGCGAAATGACCCTCACCGAGCAGGACGGCAGCATCCTTGCCGACGCCGTGGTCGCCGCGCAGAACCCGGGGCTGAACCCTGCCTATCTCGCACAGGCGATCGAGCGCGAGCTTCCGGCGCTCAAGCCGGACTTCGTCCGTGTGCGCCGCTCGGATCTTTTCGATACAGAGGGGAACGTTTTTCGCTGAAAATTGTACGCGCCTCGGCAACTCTTGATGATTTTATCGAAAAGTACAAAATTTGTGCTTGCAATTTGGCGAAAAGCGTGATATTATCCTTTTTGGCTTTTTGACGAAAGCACTCTCGGATCGGAAAGAGGTGAACACGAGCAATGAAGGAAGGAATCCATCCCAATTATCAGCAGACTACTATTACTTGCGCCTGCGGTATTGTGATTGAGACAGGTTCCCCCAAGGCGATCATCAAGGTGGAAGTGTGCTCAAAGTGTCACCCCTACTTCACGGGCAAGCAGAAGCTGGTCGATACCGGCGGCCGCGTTGCCAAGTTCAACAAGAAGTTCGGTCTGGACAAGTAAGAACTGCGAAAGAGGTCTGCGGAAGCAGACCTCTTTTTCTTTACATTTTTCGTTCCCTTGCGTATACTGAAGGAAAGAAACGCAGAAAAGGTGATTCCTATGGAAGAAAACAAACTCAAAACCGTGGAGCAGCCGCGCGACCGCGTGGTGCTTGTCGGTCTTTCCTCGCCGGTGCTCAAGGCGGACAGCGCGGACGAGGAGAGCATGGACGAGCTTGCCGCGCTCGTCGAGACCGCCGGCGCGGTGAGCGTTGCGACCGTGCTGCAAAACCTTCCGTCCCCGAATCCGCGCAGCTTCATCGGCGAGGGCAAGGTGGCGGAGATCAAGGAGCTCATCGGCTCGACCGAGGCGACGATGGCGATCTTCGACAACGACCTGTCGCCCTCGCAGATGCGTGTGCTGACGGAGGATCTGGGCGTGCAGGTGCTCGACCGCAGCGGACTGATCCTTGATATTTTTGCCCAGCGTGCCAAAACAAAGGAGGGCCGCTTGCAGGTCGAGCTGGCGCAGTACCAATATCTGCTGCCGCGCCTGATCGGCATGTGGACGCATCTGGAGCGTCAGGCGGGCACGAGCGGCAAGGGGCCCATCGGCTCCAAGGGCCCCGGCGAAACGCAGCTTGAGACCGACCGCCGCCACATCCACCGCAAGATTGACAAGCTCAAGGAGGATCTGGATGAGGTGCGCCGCGTGCGCGGCACGCAGCGCGAGCGTCGGATGAAGAATGAGATTCCGGTCGTTGCCATCGTCGGCTATACGAACGCGGGCAAATCGACGCTGCTCAACGCCCTCACCGGCGCGGACATTCCGGCGAATAACCGCCTGTTCGATACGCTCGACACCACCACCCGGCTGCTGACCGTCTCCGACACGCTCGACGTTGTGATCTCCGACACGGTCGGCTTCATCCGCAAGCTGCCGCATCAGCTCATCGACGCCTTCAAGGCGACGCTTGAGGAGCTGGAGTATGCTGACCTTCTGCTGCACGTCATCGACATTTCCAACCCTGAGTGGATCGCGCAGGCAGAGGTGGTGGATCAGCTCATCCACGACCTCGGCGCGGAGGGCATCCCCTGCATCCGCGTGTACAACAAGTCCGACCTGTTCTACGGCGACATCCGCCCGCACGGCGAGCGCGCGGTGAACCTCAGCGCCAGGACCGGCGAGGGGCTCGACGAGCTGCTGCGCGCCATCGACGCCGAGCTTGACAAGGGCACGCGCCGCGTGACCATCCATTTGCCCTACGACAAGGGCGGCTGGCTCGACAGCCTCTACCGCGAGGCCAAGGTCGAGAGCGTGGAGTACGGCGAGACCATCGACATTGTGGCGGTCTGTACGCCGCGCGTGCTCGGCCGGGTCAAGGACTACGTCGAGGGCTACACCGAGCCGAAGGAGGACTGGGAGTGAGCGCACCGCAGAGCTACTATGTTCCCGTGGACGCGGGGGAAGCGGAGTTCACCGAAAAGCGCTCGCACTTTCTCGGCCATGTCCGCCGCGTGGAGACCGAGGCCGAGGCCCGCGCCTTTCTCGACGAAATGCGGAAAAAATACTACGACGCGCGCCACAACTGCTGGTGCTATGTCCTGCACGAGGACAGCGTGGTGCGCTACGGCGACGACGGCGAGCCGCAGGGCACCGCCGGTCAGCCGATGCTCAACGTCCTTCAGCGCGAGGGCGTGGAGAACGTCGTCTGCGTCGTGACGCGCTATTTCGGCGGCGTGCTGCTCGGCGCGGGCGGGCTGACGCGCGCCTACGCGAAGTCGGCAAAGGACGCGCTTGACGCGGCGGGAAAGGCGAGGATGCGCCTGTGGTCTGCCGTGACGGTGGACTGCCCCTATCCGATGCTCGAGCGCCTGAAGCTGCTCGCCGCCGCCCACGGCGGCACGGTGGAGGGCACCGACTTCGGCGCGGCGGTGAGCATCCGTATCCTGCTGCCGCAGGAGAATGCGGCGGGCTTTGACGCCGCGCTCACCGAGCTGTCCGCCGGCACAATGACCGCGCGGCGCGAGGGAGAGCGCTTTCTGCCCGGCCCGCGCGAATAGAAACAAGAAAAATCAAGGAGGAACGACCGATGAAAGAACCCGTTGCCCGCTCCGACCTGCGCCTCGCTCTCGGCGGGGCCTACTATGGGACCCTGCGCAAGCTCCTGTGGATCAAGGAGCGAAGCTCCTTCACACGCGAGCGCTGTGAGGCGATCCTGCCTTACAGCGCGGCGAGCCACAAAACGCCCCTGATGCGCAGGCTGCGGGACGTGGATATGTGGATGCAGGAGAACAAGGTGACAAATCTCCGCCTTGCCTCCGCGCGGGTGAACGGCATTGTGCTCCGCCCAGGGCAGACCTTCAGCTACTGGTATCTCATCGGCCGCCCGACGGCGAGGAAGGGCTATCTGCCCGGTATGCTGCTGCGTAACGGCAGAGCCGTTGCGGGCGTCGGCGGGGGACTGTGCCAGCTTTCGAACCTCATTTTCTGGATGACGCTCCACACGCCGCTGACCGTCACCGAGCGCCACCGCCACGGCTACGACGTCTTTCCGGATTCGGACCGCACGCAGCCCTTCGGCAGCGGCGCGACCTGCTTTTATCCCTACGGCGACCTGATGATCCGCAACGACACGGCAGACGATTATCAGCTCCTCGTCACGGTCGGCGAGTACGACCTCATCGGCGAGTGGCGCTGCTCCGCCGCGTCGGAGTGCCGCTACGAGATCGTCGAGCGCGATCATGAGATGCGCGCGGAGTATTGGGGCGGCTACACGCGCCACAACGTGCTCTGGCAGCAGCGCTTCGACGCGGACGGTGTGCTGCTCGACGAGAAGCCCGTCGTGCGCAACGACGCCATCATGATGTATTCGCCCTACCTCGAAGAGGGAGGCGCGAACGAATAAACGAAAGCATCTGCCTTGCGGCAGATGCTTTTCTGCTATGCAGCGCGCTCGCCGTCCGTGCGTTCCAGCCAGCCGCTGCCCTCGGTGATGCGGGCGACGAGGAAGGAAGCGGCGTAGTCGCCCGCGGCGTTGACCATCGTGGCGGGCGGGTCGACTAGATTCCCGATGGTGACGGCGAAGGGGTAGGCAACCGCCATCCGGTCGGGGAAGAAGAGCGAGCAGAGGATGAACTCGGCGATGTAGCCGCCGCCCGGGATGCCGCTCATGGCGACGGAGGAAAAGACTGCCACGGCCAGCACCTCGGCAAACAGCCCCGCGCCCTCCCCCGGCAGGCCGAACACGCCGAAGAGAAACGCGACCTTGAGCACGCAGCTGAAGCACGAGCCGTCCATGTGCATCGTCGCGCCCAGCGGCAGCACAAGATCCGCGACCTCGTGCGGGATGCCGCTGTCCTCTGCGGCCTCCATATTCGCCGGAATGGTGGCGACGGACGAGCAGGTGCCGAGCGCGGTCACCGCGGGGCGCAGGATATGCCGCCGCAGCCGCCGCACGCCCTCGCGCCCGCCGCCGAGATACGCCAGAAGCGGGAAGGCGAGCAGCGCATAGACGAAGCAGAGCGGGTAGTAGGCCAGCATCGCGCGGGCATAGGACGCCGTGATCTGCGCGCCGTAGCTTGCGACCATCGCGGCGAAGAAGCCAAAGAAGGCGATGGGAGCGTAGCAGCTTACGAGCGAGACCATCTTCAAAAGGCACTTCGTCGCGTCGTCCAGCACCCGCGCCGTTACGGTATCCGGCCCGCCGCAGGCGGAGACCGAGAAGCCGAAGAGCAGGGAAAAGACGATCAGCGGCAGCATCGCCCGCCGCGAGAGCAGCGCGGAGAAATCGTTGACGGTGAAGAAGTTGACGAGCAGCGTCGCAAGCGGCGCGGGATCGTCCACCGTGCCCGCCGCGGCATCGGTCCACGGCGTCAGCACCGGGGGAAAGACACGCACGATGACCAGCATGATAAAGGCCGCGAGCAGCCCGGTGACAACAAAGACGCCGAGCGTCGCGCCGAGGATGCGCCCCGCCCTGCGCCGCGAGCGCGTATTGGCGATGCTGCCCGCGAGCGAGCAGAACACCAGCGGCACGACGAGGCAGAACATCATGTTGATGAACACGGTGCCGAGCGGCTCAAGGCAGACAGCCCCGGGCCAGGCCGCGCCGACGGCGCAGCCGAGCACGATGCAGGCGAGCATCGCGGCAAGGAAGCCGTAGCTCCGATAGAAGGAATGGGTCATAAAAAGCCCTCCGATCTCCCAGATTTTTGTGTCTATCTCTATCCATAGCGGGAGACAGGCTCGAATATGACCGAAAAATTTGGAAAAAAGGCTTGACTGTCAAGTTGCTTTATGCCTTACAATGCGGTATCATAGCATTGGGAAGGATCGGCGCAGAGCGCGGAAGGAGAGCCTATGAACATCAAAGAGATCGAAGAGCGCAGCGGCCTGACGCGCGCGAACATCCGCTACTACGAGCAGGAGGGTCTGATCGCTCCCGTGCGGCGGGAGAACAAATACCGCGACTACAGCGAGGAGGATCTGGAGACGCTGCTGCGCATCGCGCTGCTGCGGAGCCTCGGCTTCTCGCTCGAAGAGATCCGAAGGCTGCAAAGCGGCGAGGCGGACTTTGCCGCCGCCATGCGGGAGCGCAGCGCGGCGCTGGAGAGCGAGGGTCAGCGCCTGCTGACGGCGCGGAACGTGTGCGACGCCATCTCCCGCGAGGTGACAAGCTATTCCGCCTTACGGCCGGAGGACTACCTCAACGGCTTTGAGCCGGACGCAGCGGCGAAGCAGCGGGACGTTGCCGAGCCGCACCCGTGGCGGCGCTACTTTGCCCGCGGCATCGACCTCTCGCTCGTGGGGCTTCCGGTCTCCTTCGTGCAGTATGTGCTGCTGCACCGCAACTACACAACCGTTTCCCGGTGGGAGGACATCGTCTGCGCTCTGATCGGCTGGGGATTGCTGCTCCTCCTTGAGCCGCTGCTGCTTGCGCGCTTCGGCACGACCGCCGGCAAGTGGTGCATGGGCATCACCGTGACGCGGCCGGACGGCGAACGACTCAGCTACAGCGAAGCGCTGAACCGAACGGCGCTCGTGTGGTTTTACGGCGCCGGACTTGGCCTGCCGCTTGTGGAGCTTGTGTGTAGCTACCTCAGCTATCGCCGCTATACGCGGGGCGAGGAGCTTGCGTGGGAGGAGGGCAGCGTCGAGCGCTTCGACGGGCGCGGCACGGGAAAGATGGTGCTGCTCTTCATGGCCTGCTGGGCTGTGCGCGGCACGCTGACCGTCGCTATGGCGCTTGCCGCCATGCTGCCGCCGAACCGCGGCGACCTGGCCGTGGCGGAATTTGCGGAGAACGTCAATTTCTACCGTGACTTTTTCGACTATGGTGAGCGCTGGTCGCTCGACGAAAACGGCGAGTGGGCAGAGAACCAATACGAGAATGTGGTCTACTTCGGCGGGGGCGACGGTCCCGCGCCGTTCACCTACACGATGGAGGACGGAACGCTCCGCGCCGTGCATTGGGCATATACCGAGACGGCGGAGACGATTTACGACACGGGCGATGAGAACGCCCGCATGGCGTACCTCGCGCTCGCTGCGGCGCAAAAGGGCACGAGCCTTTTCAACATCCGCCGCGTGATCGCCCAGATCGGCGCGGACCGCTGGGAGGAGGATGCGTCCTGCTCCGCCGTATGGAAAAATGTCGAGATGCGCTACGATGCGCAGATCGAGGGGGAGTATTATTACAGCGAGGGCTTCTTCCTCTCCGTGCAGGACGGTCAGCCCATCACGGTCACGCTGACCTTTGACGCAAGGCTCGCGGAATAACGGGGAAAAGGGGAAGCGGCGGAACAGCCCTGTGCCGCCGCCTTCAAATTTTATCCCCGTGGGGCTTGCAGGGAGAGATTTTCTGTTGTAAACTAAAAGCATACCAAAGATAAGGGGAATCCGATCCATGCAAGAAACAACGCAAATGACCGCTACCAAACGACTTGTCCTCACCGCCGTGAACATCGCGCTGTGCCTTGTCCTGCCATTGGCATTCCATTCCATCCCGAACGGCGGCAAGATCATGCTGCCGATGCACATTCCCGTGCTGCTGTGCGGCATGGTCTGCGGCGCTCCCTACGGCGCGGTCTGCGGCCTGCTTGGCCCCATGCTTTCAAGCGTTCTCACCGGAATGCCGACAGCGGCCCTGATGCCTGCCATGATGGTCGAGTGCGCGGCCTACGGCTTGACGACCGGCCTGATGCTGCGCCTTGTACGCACGGGGAAGACCTATGCCGACCTCTACCTTTCGCTCGTCGCCGCAATGCTGATCGGCCGCCTTGTCTCCGGTGTGACAAAGGCTCTCTTTTTCATGGCGGGACAGTATACCATGCAGGCATGGATCGCCGCGAGCTTCGTCACGGCGCTGCCGGGCATCGTGCTCCAGCTCGCCGTCGTGCCGAGCATCGTTTACTATCTCATGCGCGCGGGACTGATCCCGCAGCGCTACCCGAGATGAGGAAAGAGCCGCGAGAGGACAGGCGCTTGCCGCCTTTTTCGAGCGCCGCAGACGGAAGACCAGTGCCCGCGTGTCGGTCGGGCGGCACCTCCGGGTGGCAGGGCTCTTAACGAAAAATTAGCAAATATAGCGGCTTTCTTAATTTTCTGACGCAAAATCTTGTGCTTTTTCGATTGCGGGACCTGTGCGGCGGACGTATAATACCCTCACTTGCTTTTTGAAATGGGGGTCACTGCTATGCTTGCGCAGGCCATTGCGATCTGTATTTTTCTCGGTATGTTCCTTCTGATCATCCTCGATCAGTTTGAGCGCCACATCATTACGCTCGTCAGCGGAGCGCTGGTACTTATTCTCGTCTTCGGCGTTTGTATGCACTCGCCCGCGGCGATCTGGGAGGCGCTCAATCTCCGCTCGTTCTTCACGGCGGGCTTCTGGTACGGAGCCGGTGAGGAGAGCACGGCGGGCATCAACTGGTCCACCATTCTCTTCATCGCGGGCATGATGATCATGGTCGAGGGGCTTGGCAAGGCGGGCTTCTTCCGCTGGCTGTGCCTGTCGCTCGCAAAGCTCGTTCACTACCATGTGGTGCCGCTGCTCATCTGCTTCATGTGCCTTTCGGCGGTGCTTTCGATGTTCATCGACAGCATCACCGTCGTGCTCTTTCTCGCCACCGTCTCGCTCGAACTGGCGCAGACGATGAAGTTCGACCCCGTGCCGATCATCCTCTCGGAGATCTTCTGCGCGAACCTCGGCGGCGCGGCGACCATGTGCGGCGACCCGCCGAACATTATCATCGGCACCTCGCTTGGCTATACGTTCTTTGACTTCATCGAAAATACCGGCGCGATCGTCGCGGTCTGCTTCGCGGCTGTCGCCGTCTATTTCTGGCTGTGCTTCCGCAAGGAGCTGCTGCGTGAGGAGCGCGCGAACGGCGGGCCGGTCGTCTGCCCGGAGCCATCGAGCGCCATCACGGACCGCAGAGCCTTCGGCGCGAGCGCTGCCGTATTCCTGCTGGCGGTCGTGCTGCTCGTGACGCACGCGCAGACGGGTCTGACGGTCGCCTGCATCGGCGTGATCGTTGCGGCGCTGACGCTGCTTGTGATGGCGCTGTCGCACGGAAGGGCGACGGTGCTCGAGGTCATCCGCGGCGTGGACTACAAAACGCTGCTCTTCTTCATCGGCCTGTTCGTCTCGGTCTGCGGGCTGGAAAAGACGGGCGTGCTGGATATCATCGCGCGCTTCATCACCAACATCAGCGGCGGCCATGTGGCGACGATCGTCGTCATCATTCTCTGGCTCTCCGCCGTCACCAGCGCCTTTGTGGACAATATTCCCTTTGCCGCCACGATGATCCCGGTCATCCGCTCCATCGCCGCGGTCGAGGGCATGGACGTGGACGTGCTGGCATGGGCGCTGTCCCTCGGCACGGACCTCGGCGGTAACGCGACGCCCATCGGCGCGAGCGCGAACGTGGTCGGCACCTCAGTATCCGCCAAGGGCGGCTATCCCATCGGCTGGGGGCGCTACTGCAAATACTGCGTGCCCGCCACGATCCTCGTGATGGCGGTGTCCACGGTGTGTCTGTTCCTGCGCTACCTCTGAGAGAAGAAAGGAGTATACCACGATGAAAGACCAGATCATCATTACCATGGGCCGTGAGCACGGCAGCGGCGGCCACTACATAGCCGACATGATCGCCCGTGAACTCGGCATCAAGCTCTACGATAAGGACTCCATCGAGTCGGAGATCGTCTCCGAGGGCTACAGCGAGGAGCTGATCCGCCGGATGGACGAGAAGCCGGTCAACTTCTTTGCCTCCCGCCGCATCGGGCGCTTTTCCAATTCGCTTGAGGTCAACGTGGCGGAAAAGACCTTTGATATGATCCGCGCCAAGGCGGCGAGTGGGGAATCCTTCCTGCTCATCGGCCGCTGCGGCGAACAGGTGCTCAAGGACGATCCGCACCGCGTCAGCCTTTTCATCGGCGGCGATCCGCACGCCAAGCTCTGCCGCGTGATGGAGAAAAAGGGGCTCTCCGCAGAGGAGGCCATCGAGGAGATCCGCACGGTCGACCACCAGCGCAAGGCTTACCACAACTACTACTGCGAGATGAAGTGGGGCGACGCCCGCGCCTATGATCTCACGGTCAAAAGCGACGTGCTTGGCATGGAGGGTACGGCGGAAATGCTGATCCGCTACATCCGAGCCTTTCAGGAAAAGGACTGAACAAGAGAAAGAGGAAGCCGCGGCAATGCCGCGGCTTCCTTTGTTCGATTCCGATGTGCGCTTACAGCAGCAGAATGCCGGCGTCCGCGCAGGTCTTGAGGGTGTCGTCATCCCAGAGGCTGACCTGCACCTCGCCGATGTGGGCGGTGCCGATCATCAGCATACAAAGGCGGCTCTGACCGATGCCGCCGCCCATGGTGAGGGGCAGCTCGCCGGCGAGCAGCATCTTGTGGAAGGGGAGCTCCCGGCGGTCGTCGCAGCCGGAGACGGTGAGCTGGTGGTCGAGGGACTCGGGGCTGACGCGGATGCCCATGGAGGAGATCTCAAACGCGCGGCCCAGGACGTCGTTCCAGAACAGCAGATCGCCGTTGAGCGTCCAGTCGTCGTAGTCGGGCGCGCGGCCGTCGTGCTTGATGCCGGAGTGCAGGGTAAGACCGATCTGCATCAGGAAGACGGTGCCGTGCTCACGGCAGATGGCGTCCTCGCGCTGCTTGGGGGTGAGGTCGGGGTACTTGTCCTCCAGCTCCTGCGTGGTGATGAAGAACACGTCGCGGGAGAGCTTGGTGTGCAGGCTCGGGAAGGCGATGCCGAGCGCGTCGTTCGTCTCGACGATGGCGCCGACAATGTCACGCACGGTGCGCTTGAGGTAGGAGACGTTGCGGTCGCCGGCGTCGATGACCTTTTCCCAGTCCCACTGATCGACGTAGATGGAGTGGAGGTTGTCCACCTCTTCATCGCGGCGGATGGCGTTCATATCGGTGAACAGGCCCTTGCCGACATTGAACTCGTAGCGCTTGAGCGCCAGACGCTTCCACTTGGCGAGGCTCTGCACGACCTGCGCGTTGTGGCCGACGTCGGGGATATCGAAGCTGACGGGGCGCTCCACGCCGTTGAGGTTATCGTTCAGACCGGAATTTTCTTCCACGAAGAGGGGAGCGGAAACGCGGCGCAGATTGAGCGCGTTGCTCAGGTTGACCTGAAAATTACTCTTGATGAATTCAATGGCGCGCTGCATCTCGTAAACGTTCAGCGGCGTGTGATAGTGGGCGGGATTGTAGGTCTTGCTCATTGCC
>ERZ1023698.110-NODE-110-length-17337-cov-16.868071_pt1 | contig 17337 bp, 14 predicted proteins | sample MGYA00380349_ERZ1023698 | MGnify/ENA primary metagenome ERZ1023698 (study PRJEB33179, sample SAMN07449027) | human gut metagenome | biome: Human-gut; feature: Human associated habitat; material: Faeces | host: Homo sapiens | place: India:Kasaragod | collected...
CAATGAATGGATGGTAACTCAGACAAACTTTGGATCAGGTACAGTTACTTTATCTGGAATCTACTACAACTTGGCTTGGCAAATCATAAACGCATTCAAACTGTTAGGATAGATGATAATAAAATTCATATAATTCACCTCCTATGGGGGATTGTTTAAACTTTGTATCTTATTACAACAATGATGACTTTTATTGTTGCACTTTCTCTTTGTTCTTTTTTAATCGGATCAACGAAAATATCATCAAAATCCAATCCTTGCTTTTCCCAAAGCAAATCGAACAACCGTATGATAAGGAAACCGGAATAAGAAAGAACAACGGGCTTTTTATCTTCAGAAGCAATGTCATACGCATCATTTCAATATCATTACTCTTGATTACTGTTCGACGTAATGAACAGTAATGTCAAGTCATTCCATCAGCCATGAAGCTTCTCAAGCAGCCCTCAAAATCCGTTTTCTCACTCCGCCAAACTTTATTACCCTATGGTAATAAATTCAATTTATCCAACGTCAATATTAAAAAAAGGATTTCAAACTATCGTCTACCAAAGATTTTTCATCGCATCCAACATAGAAGTGAAGAGAAAAGTACATAGTAAAGTGAAGAGAAAGATATTCTCATTTTTCGCACTATCTTCTTATCAAGATTAGCGCCGCCGAATGTTAACCCGCGTCACAAGCGAATTTCAAATCACTTCGTGTCAGTGCAATAAAGACAAAAAATCGTCCATAATGCAGCCATAGGTCAAAACGCCGAAGTACTCGGTGATTTTTTCCCTGTGATTCTTTCGTTACTCTTTATGAGCTTTTCGAGCTCTTTCTTGATGAAGGAAAGCTGAGTGCCATCGACTTCATTGAGTACCAAACAAATCTCACGCCAACAAGGATTTATCAAAAATGCCTATTTGACGATTTTTCAGCTTCCCTCCTTTTTGGATTCCGTTCTATCGACGATGCCTTTATCCTGAAGCAATGCGACGATTCTCGAAACGGTCCTTCTAGATATTCCCATCCTGTCACTGACGTCAGATAGGGATATGCTCGGATTGGAAAGAAGGATGCTGAGCAAAGTAAGCTTATTGTCCGTCAGATTATCGTTTTTTAATGTGCCATTTAATGTGTCATGGTTCTTCATGGCCTTCATTCTGAACTTCTTCATAATCCTTCTAAACAATGATTCATTGATTTTTAGGGAATTTTTTAATACAATAAAGCAAGAAATGTTCCCTAATTAAGCAGGAGGCCTCATATGGACAATCAATTCAACATGATACAAGAGCTTTTAATCAAAAAAGCTGAGTTAAATGCAAAACTCGCTCTTCTCCCCTATGACGGGACTCCCGAAGTCAAAGAGATAAGTGGTAAGAAATATCTCTATGTCCGCAAAAGAGAACTCGGCAAATTAAAATCCGAATATGTGGACATCTATTCCGAGGAACTTCATAATCTTTTGCTACGCAATGCCAAGGAAGCTAAATCTTTAAGGAAAGAGATTCGCAGAATCGAAAGGGAACTTGCATCCTTTGGATATTCAAATGATGAACTTGAACCAAATGTTCTTCTCAATTTGGACTTTGCCAGAAAAAATATGAAGGTCATCATCTATGATCAAGCAATCCTTGAAGGCTGCACCACCACTTTTTCTGATATTGAAACTATCATAGATAACGGCAAGGCCAACAATATGAAGGCTGATGACGTGCAAAAAATACTTAATCTCAAACATGCTTGGGAGTTCATCCTAGATAAAGATGTCATTAAATTACCTAGCGATTATTATCTTGCCTCCTACATCGCAAAGCTTGTAAACGAAGGATTCTATATGGATGGAGGAAGGATCAGAGGCGTGCCAGTCACGATTGGTAGTTCTTCTTACATCCCTCCTATTCCAAACGAAATCGATGCCAAGAATGAATTGAACAATATTCTCACAAGCAATATGGACGCAATCGATATTGCTATAGAATTGTGCCTATATGTAGCCAAGACGCAAATTTACAACGATGGCAACAAAAGAACTGCGGTAATCTACGCCAATCATTATCTCATCGCTCACGGCAAAGGACTTTTGGCTATTCCAGCTGAGAAGGTGCCCGAGTTCAAACACGAGCTTGTAATGTACTATGAAGGAACAGACACAAAAACCGTTAAAGACTTTTTGAAGGATTGCTATTTGAAGCTGAAGTAAAGGCTTTAAATATGCAGAACATTCCGCAATTTTAGATTTAAATTTTTGTCGAATTTTTATATTAAATTTAACATATAAATTGAGTTTGCTCACAATTTAAACTAAAATTTTTGAGTAACAAGAAAGTATTGTAAGAAAGATGCGCAAAGAATTTGATTACTCCAAACTTGCTGATAGAACCTTCGACAGGGAAACCGTCAATTACATCGGCCTGATACATGAATACAAGGGAAGGCAAGAGCTTTATCTGGAGTAGAAGCCAGAGGAACTCGATAAGCTCGTTGAGCTTTCCAAAATCCAAAGCACGGAATCCAGCAACGAAATCGAAGGAATCGTCACGACCAACCGGAGATTCGCCCAGCTGATGAATGATAAGACGACGTCGAAGAACCGCAACGAGAGGGAAATCAAAGGTTACCGCAATGTCCTTGACATCATTCACGGGAATTTCGACTACATGACTATCACCCCCAGCACGATCCTTCAGCTTCATAGGGAACTCTACAAATTCTCAGAAGAGCGTTTCGGCGGTAAGTTCAAGAATTCCCTCAACGAAATCGACGCCATAACGAAAGATGAAACGAAGATAGTTCTATTCCAGCCGCTAGAGCCTTTTGAAACACCAGAGGCGGTCGAGCGGCTCTGTGAGGAATATGACAAGGCGATAAACAAATATCGCATCGATCCGCTCATCGTCATCCCGGTGTTCATCCATGATTTCCTCTGCATCCACCCATTCAACGATGGAAACGGAAGGATGTCCAGACTTCTCACGACACTGCTCCTCTATAAGAACGGATACGAGGTTGGAAAATACATTTCACTAGAAAAGAAGATACAGGTCACCAAAAGCGATTATTACGACGCCTTGCAGGAAAGCTCTCGTGGCTGGATAGACGATAACAACGATGACTCTCCTTTCATTAAATACCTCCTCGGAACCATACTGGCTGCGTATCGCGATTTCGAGGACAGGGTCAACATCGTTGGAAAAAAGATGTCCGCCAGGGAGATGGTTGAGAAGGCGGTGAATTCCAAAATTGGAAAATTTACCAAAAACGACATCGCTGAGCTATGTCCGAAAATCAGCAAAAGTTCCGTCGAGCAGACTCTTAAAAAGCTTTGCGATGAAGGCAAGATAAAGAAGGAAGGCGTCGGAAAGGCAACTTTCTACCACATAGGTTGATTATCAACTTATGGCACTTACAATCATAGCAAGTGCCTTTTTTTCTCACAATTCATTAGTTTGCTCATAATTTCACTACTACTTTTTGAGAAAGCCATTATTTTTTCCATGTCCTTTATTCCAAAAAACTATGATGGGTGCCAAATCTTTTCGATACGTTCTCTATAACCTTGGCGAACATGCTCTCATTTATGAGATACGCCTGATAGATTTTCACAAGTATGCTTATCTCCATGGTGTAATCCAATGCCTTAAGGCTTATTGTATTGGATTAAAAAGAAGCCAATCTTTATAAATTGTTTTCATAAAGAATATGAAAAGTATGTTTTTATCAGCTTACTTATCTCTTTCATTTTAATGCTTTGTTCATGTAAGAAAATCTAAATTCAATGAAATGTTATTTAAAAATAAATAACTTTCTAGAAATATAATTCCAAATCATAACGACTAAAGTTCTGATAATAAAGACAAGGATATAAGTCCATTTTAAATAGTCGTAGAACAAAGCTTCTAATCCTATTCCGATAACTAATCCAAATGCAGATAGCACTACAAACAGCAACATTCCGTACCAAGTTTTAGCATTGGATTTTGTACTGGCTTTATATACCATATAGACTGAGCACAAATAATTAACTATCACACCGACTATAAAGCCCATAGTGACAGCAATAATAGTAATAACTGTTTCAGATAAGCTGGAAGATGCTAATAATAATCTCATTCCATATGTAGTAGCAAAATCAAATACAGAAGCTATGATTCCAACTAAAGCAAATCTAACTATCTCCCAAAACATATTCTTGTCTGAAATCTTATCGTATGCAAATAGCTTCGTTATTATGTAATCATAGAACAAAGCTATTACACTCGCTAAATAGAAGGAAATCCACACAGGTAGGTTAGCATAGTTTGATTGATTGAACAGACAAAGCAATAAATCAAATCCTGCAATTCCGCACACTATTAAAATCACATAATAAACTAAAGATGAAGTCTTTTTAAATTTTGGAGTTTCTTTCGAAGGATTGAATAGAAAGAAACATAATTGAGAAGCTAAAGTAATTCCTAAAAATATTACTGTTCCCCAAGTTATCAAATCTAAGCAGAAGGAATAAGACCCTAGATTGATCACACTATTTGGATCAATCGGCGAAATCATTCCAAACAGACTAAATAATGATATTAATAGAATAATGATTGCTATTTTACCAATTTCACTTATAAGCTTAAAATTGTTAGATTTCACCATCATTGCTGAATCTATATTCTCATCAAATTTAGTAGTTATAATTTCTTTTTCGTCAGTCTTTTCTTTTCTCTGATTATTCTTTTCATTAGTCTTTATCAATTCATCTATATCAAAATTAGATGAATTCAAAATATCATCATTTTGTTTTATATCTTCTATCTTCTCTACTTTTATTTGAGGCGTTTTCTTATAAAAGTTCATACTTATTTAACCTCATTTCTAAAGTCTAGATATTCATATAAGACCCCTACAAAAGCAAAGATTAACAACATAACGCCTGAAGCAACTAGGCATGGTATTCCATATGGTGTTTCTACTAATGAAAATCCAGTATGGTAGTTGAAGACAATAGACAATGTAGATAAATAATAAATTGAACTAGCAATAGTTAAAGCGTATCCGAACAATCTAGCTTCTCTTCTTCTGCAAAAAATAGCTAATGATAATCCACATAATACTGCTACTATTAAGAAAAATGGAATTAATGGATTTACTATTTGGTTGTAATAAATAATTGATTTACCGGAAGATGAAGTGTATAAAGGCAATAGGATTGAAACGACGAACAATATCATAGAAACAAAAGCTAGAAGCTGCGACAATATTTTTAATATTCCTCTCATATCTATGTTCCTCCATTCATTAAATGATTTTATACTATATTTAGGCTTTTAATTCTTTTGCATTAGATATCCCATAAATTTTTTTTATCGTTGGAATATCTAATAGCTTTATTGCTTTATATTCACTTTTAAGAAGTCCTCTCTTCTTTAAATCATTGATTGTTTTAGAAACCGTTTGTCTTGTAGTAGATAAAGCTAAAGCAATACTTTCCGTAGACATATGAACAACATTATTTAAAGATTCAGTTTGAATACGACACATGAATTCAACCACTCTTTGTGATGGTGTCCAAACAGCCAAAGCACAGAACTTATTTTCCATTCTGTTAAATAATTGAAACATAGATTTCATGACCAATGAATTCAATTCCGAGTCAGTCTTTAATAATTTAAAGAATTTGTCTTCTGAAAAAGATAAAATTTCTAAATCTGATTTAGCTATTCCTGTAGTTTTAAAAACAAGATCGGGATTCTGACCCATAATACCAAAAACATCACCAGCTCGATATAAAAGTGTTGAAGATTCTCTTTCATCTCCTTCATTAGAAAAAACTTCAATCATTTCTCCTGACAAAACAATAAAATCTTTTCTTAAAAGGGATCTATCAGTAAAGACAATTTGTTCCTTGGAAAAATGTTCCACATTAGATGGATATTTAAGCATAAATTTGTATATATCTTTGTACATAAAATTCATCTCCCTTAAGTAAGCACTTTTATGCAAAATTTGTAAAGCGCCTTACATTTGTTATTATATAAACATAATATATATATATGGCTAAAAAAATGTGAAAACCACATTCTTTAAATTATTAGAGAGGTGCATATGGATTCTTCAAGTAATCTTACTTACACAAAAGAAGACGAAATCAAAGATAAGAAAGCTAGTAAAGAAACATTGAAGATTTACTGGGCTTGTCTTAAACCTTCTTGGAAAATGTTGATAGCATCCTTGATATTAACAACCTTGGACGCTGTCTTCGAGTTATTGATTCCTTATCTTTCCGGTTTACTCATCACTCAAGGAGTTAGTGGGTTAAGATTCGGTGCAGGATTGAGTCAACCAAACTTCTATTACATCTGGCTTTATAGCGGATTGATAATAGGATTGTCGTTATTTGCTATATGTGCACAAGCATCTGCTATGAACATAGATGCAAAGATTTCTAGTGACTTTGTAGAAAGACTAAGAAACACTATATTTTGGAAAGCTGAGCAATTCTCCTTCTCAAATATAGGTCATTTCCCTGTTTCAAAATTGACTACAATGCTATCTAACGATTGTAACAATATTCGTTTCTTCGTGTTGATGCTAACTAGAGCTGGATTTAAATCACCATTGATGATTCTCATATCCTTTGTGTTTATATTCTCACAGAGCTGGTTGATAGGACTTATAACAATTCCATTGTCGATTCTATCATTCATAATCATCGCAATAATCATCAAAAAAACACATCCATTCTTTATCAAAACTCAAACAGCAATCGACAATGTCAACAACAATGTTGAGGAAGATACAGAGGGAATTAGAGAAGTTAAAGCGTTCTGTAGAGAAAAACATATGGATGATAAGTTTGCTAAAGCTAACCAAGATTTAACCGATGTATCATTCACAGCCTTCTCTAGAATGGCAATAGTCTCAGCCATCACTCAATTAGCAATCAGTATAACTATTGGATTGATTCAATATTTCGGTGGTTGGGATTGGATGTACACTGCTACAAATACTCCTTTATGGTTGATATTCAATAATGGAAATCCATTCAATGCAGGCGAGCTCTCTATGCTTTCCAACTTTACAGCAGCTATGACAATGGCTTTCTCATTCCTTTCAATGTTGCTTCAATTTTATGGTCGTGCAGAGGCTAGTAAGGAACGTATCGACAGAGTATTAGTCGAGCCTATCGATATCTCTTACTCACCTAAAGCAAAGACTGAGGATTTTGATCCTGATCATCTTGCAAACGGTGATGTCTCATTCAAAAACGCCTGTTTAACATATGTCGATGATTTATCAAAGTTAGCCTTAGATCCCATATCTATCGATATTCCATCAGGAAAAGTTATAGGAATAGTCGGAGGAACGGGTTCTGGAAAATCTAGCTTTGTAAATCTCATCCCACGTCTTTACGATGCTTCAAAAGGTGAAGTCATAATTGCAGGTCACAATGTTAAGGATTATTCAGTTCAAGCTTTAAGAAACGATATCGGTGTGGTCTTACAACAGAACTTGTTATTCACTGGAACTATTAGATCCAATATCCTTTGGGGAAAGCCTGATGCGACCGATGAAGAAATATGGAGAGCTTTGGAAATAGCTCAAGCTGCAGACTTCGTAAGAGGATTTAAAGAAGGATTGGATACACCTGTAGTTCAAGGCGGAAAATCCGTATCCGGTGGACAAAAACAGAGATTGTGTATCGCAAGAGCAATAATCAAAAATCCAAAGATTCTAATCTTGGATGATTCGACTTCAGCTTGTGATATGGAAACCGAAAGAAAAATTAAAGAAGGTTTGTTCACTAAGTTAAAAGGTACGACGATATTCATCATCGCTCAACGTATTTCTTCAGTCAAAGATGCAGATGAAATCATAGTCTTAGACAATGGTAAAGAAGTAGGTAGAGGAACACATGAGGAGTTGTTAAATACATGCCAAATCTATCAAGAAATCGATGCCATTCAAAAGAAAGGAGTTGGTGATTAATTATGAAGAAAAGAAAAGATTCATTTATCACTGGTACTGGTCCTACGATCAACAACGTAACTATTCAATACTCTTGTGGTAAAGAAGGGTATGAAGAACAACAAAACAAGTATAGTCAAAGAAAGAAAGGGTATGGAAAACCTCAACACTCTTGGTCATCATTGATGCGTGTCTTCCATTATGTCGGACCTGATAAATGGAAATTCACTTTTGTGATGTTCGTCACCCTCTTATCAGTTCTAATATCTTTATTAGGTGCTTTTATTTCAGCCCCTTTGGTCGATGGCGTTTTAACTCCAGCTTCCTATGCTGCTACAGGATGGGCTTCCCTAGATCCTGAGACTTATGGTAATTCACTATCATCATTAAGTAAGATTGTCTTCAATATGGTCGATTGGACTAAGTCAAATGCACAATTCCAAGCCATGGGTGTTGCAGGTGGAATGTTTGGAATAATGCTCGGACTTTATATTCTTGCTTTCTTCCTATCCATCTACCAGGCTGTAACCATGACAAAGATAGGAACCGACTCTTTAAAAAGAATGAGAAATGATATGTTCTCCAAGATGCAGGATTTACCTCTTTCTTATTTCGATAGAACACCTCATGGAGACATAATGTCTAGATTCACAAACGATGTAGATAATATCTCCCAACTATTCATCAATGGAATGCTAGAAATATTCACTTCAATCATCTTTGGGTTAGGAATCTTATTTTTCATTTTCTATCTCAACTGGTTATTAGCTCTAGTCACTATCTTCATAGAATTAGTAGGTGTATTAATCGTAGTAATAAATGTTCATAGATCAGTATCTGCTTTCTCCGAGACACAGATTTCAATGGGTGAATTCAACGGATTTGCTGAGGAGGTTTTGTCTGGATTAAAAGTAGTTAAATGTTTTTCTAAAGAAGAGGATATGAACAAGATATTTAAATCTATAGATTATCGCCACACTCTTCACAATAGACGTTCAGTATTCTTGTCATCGGTTAATATTCCTATCGTCAACAATATAAACAACATGGCCACGGGAATAATAGCTATGTTAGGTGCAATATTGATAGCTGTAGGTTCTAACATTCCTGGAACTGTTATATCAGTAGGAATCCTCATCTCTTACATTGCATTCCTAAGAATGTTCTCACGTCCATTCAATTCAATATCAAATATGATGACTATGCTTCAAGCTTCTTTGGCTGGTGCAGAACGTATCTTCCAAATGATTGACCAGGAACCCGAACCTGCTCATAACAAATCTTTATGGCGTTCATTCAAGGCTGAGGATGGCCAATATTACTGGACCAATGGAAAAGACGTCAAACATGTTCGTGGTGAAGTCGATATGAAGAATGTTTACTTCTCCTACATCAAAGGTCAACAAGTCTTAAAAGACATAACCATGTATGCTAAACCTGGTCAAAAGATTGCTTTAGTCGGTAGCACTGGGGCTGGTAAGACAACCATCACTAATATGTTGACTAGATTCTACGATATAGATTCTGGAACTATTACTATTGATGGAATCGATATAAAAGAAATCGATAGAGTATCTATGAGAAGAAGCATGACACTCGTCTTGCAAGATACACACTTATTCACTGGAACTATCTATGACAACATCAGATATGGAAGATTAAAAGCATCTGATCAAGAATGCGAAAAAGCAGCTAAAATTGCTTGTGCTGATTCCTTCATAGAAAAGCTTCCTGATGGTTATAACACTGTAATTAGTGGTTCTAACGCATCATTATCTCAAGGTCAAAAACAATTGCTTTCAATTGCAAGATGTGCCGTCGGTAATCCTCCTATTCTAATTCTCGATGAAGCCACATCTTCAATCGATACAAGAACGGAAAGTTTGATTTCCAAAGGTATGGATAACTTGATGCATGGAAAGACAACATTCGTCATTGCACATCGTCTATCTACTATTCGCTATGCCGATTGTATCATGGTCATGGATCACGGAAAGATTATCGAAAGAGGAACTCATGATCAGCTTATAGCACAAAAAGGATACTACTATAAGCTTTGGACTGGTAAAGCTGAATTGCAATAACACATAAAAGGCTAGCTATAAAAAGCTAGCTTTTTATTTTGGTCTTTAGGGCTTTAAAAATTCAAGTAAGCAATTTAGAATTGCTAACTGTTAGTTTACTAATCAGTATACACAATTAATATACTAATATCCTTAGATAAGCTCGCTAAGTTACATACAATCGTTATCTACAGTATCTGTTCCGATGATAAAAAAGTATCAAAAATTTTCAAGTCAGCAATTGATAAAAATATAAAAGTACTGATTCCAAATAATCTTCTCAAATCAAGACACCTCATCTTAGGGAGCAAAGAGAATAGAAAGATATTTAGCGATACTTCCACGCCCGTGACCTGCAAGATCCCCAACGTGTGGAGGAACATCTAGCTTATCTTTAAGCATACTAGGAAAAAGTAGACCTCTCCTTCGTCTAGAGGAAGATTTTTGTATCTTAGAAACAGAATGAACACAATCGATGTCATCTACAACAAGAGCCCTGAAGTCTATCCGTTATGCAAAAAAAGTCTGAGGTCCTAGAACAGAATAGCCTCAGGTGCACCGGCCTCAGATGGTTCATAATGAGGCACAAAGAAATATCTGGTGGAATATCTTATGTGATACACCTACACCATGGATATGAATCTAAAGCTAAAGCTTTTCGAGGCCCTATATTCGTCAACATGATACAGCAAAAAATGTTGCAGTACTTAATTCATACTACGTTTTTAATATTAAAAAAGCGAGGATCCAAATCCCCGCATTTTTTAATCGAATAAAGTTAGAAAGTGACTTGAGTATTAGACTCAGGCTCTTTTCCACCCTTCTTTCTTCTTCTGAAAGTCATCTTTCTTACTGCGATATCAGCTAAGTAGATAATGACAGACAATAACAAGATATAGACATTAGTAGACAAATAACTTGCATGTACTTTTTCATCATCAGACATCTTATACTGAATATTATCTACATCATATAAATCTCCACCGGCTTGTTTTGTGAGACTATAGAGTAAATCATTTGAGTTGTCATCGAAGAAATTGAATTCTTTTGAATAATCGAAATTGATAAATGTTTTAGAAGTAACAGATTCCGTTTTTCCACTATCATCAGTTCCTGTATAAGTCAATTCAGCTTTATATTGACCTGTTGTAGGTGTAGAGATGACTGCACTATAAGTTTCACCATCGAAAGTCAAAGTATAGTCAGTAGATGTATTAGTATTAGAATCAGTAATCTTAGCCGTCAATGTAGCATCACTCTTACTGACATTAGGAGAAACAGACAAATTGACTGATGAACCATTGGGAGTATAAGACACGCTCAAGATTGAATCTGTATGCTTGTCTGGCAAGCTTTGAGAAATCATATTCTTGAAGAAGGTCTTTCCAGCTAAAGTTCCACGCAATGTATTAGTCCAACTCTTATTCGTTCCACCTATCGATGAACTGAAGGTAGAGACTTTACCAAGTCCGTAATTCCAATAAGCATACAAAGGAACAGCGATAACACTTGCTGAATAAGTACTATCCATCTTTACGTACTGAACAGAAAGAACAGTTGAAGCACCATCTTTACTTCTAGAATAATAATATCCGCCGATAGAACCTAACTTATTCACGACACCTTGCAAAGTTTTATCCTTCTTCAACAAGTATTGGATTTCAGCGTTTTCATTAATTTCTACTTCATCTATCGTCTCATTAGTGACGAAGCTCTTCATGATGTTGGATAGATTAAGAATTGAGCTGCTATCCAAGTATTGGAAACGTCCATTTCCTAACTTTGCCAATCTCTTTAATAAAGCAACACCATTCTGATAACCGATATCGATGAATGAACAAGAAATGTTCTCATTGCTGATATTGATAACTTTATCTCTCAAAGATTCATCAGTATCAGAAGATTGACCATCAGTCAAAGTAATGATGCTCTTGTATTCAGCAGCAATACCCTTGATTTGACCATAAGCAGCTTCCAAACCTTTGAGCATTTCTGTTCCACCACCAGAAGTAATTTTGTTTTCTATGTTCTTGATGATTTCATTTCTACCATCTTCAGAAGTAATAGAAGTCATAGGCTGAACAATAGTAACGTTAGATTCAAATGTGACAACTGAAATCTGATCACCCTTATTCAACAATTTAGCAACTTCCTTAGCACCCTCTTTAGCATTGCTTAAACTTGCACCGGACATTGAACCAGAGCTATCGATAAGAAGGACGACAGCTCTAGAATCACTAGGCTGTGATTGAACAGGGAGCATATCGTTATAAGTGCTAAGCGATACATCCTTAGTATCATCCTTATAATCCATCAAATGAGTATTTCCTAAAGTAAGTACACTCTTTCCATACTCTCTAACAGCAATATTTAAGTTAGAGATGAATTTATCGTAGTTTTTAATAGTCTTCAAATCGACATTCGACAATACGATTTCATCGTATTTGATAAGTTCGGTTAATTCAGTAGGAACCTTAGTAAATCTAGTGCTGCTTCCTTTAATTTGAGCATCGACTTTAGTATTGGAACTAAATCCACCCAAAGCTTTAAATTGAGTCAACTCATCCGTAGTATTACCGATAAAGAGTAAGTTGAACTTATCACTTACATCTTGAGTAAATAATCTTGAATTGTTCTCTTTAAAAGTATCCAAGAATCCGACATCTTTTGTTGCTGATACAACAACTTTATAGTTATATGTTCCAGCGATAGATGTATCTAGAGTAAAGCTGACGATATTCACACCATTAGATAAATGAGTATCTTTAGATTGGCTCACTTTATCATTCAAATACAAACTAACTGTAGCATTAGTATCATCGGTAGCATTGATCGTCACATCGACTTGCTCATCTCTATTCAAGAAGGTGCTATCGTTATAAGCTAATGAAGTCAAAGAAACTTCATGAGTATAATCGGCATCAATATCTACAGCATCCAAATGAATACCTTTACTCATGATTGTCGACATTGCATCGACAGCAGAGTTATCAGTTTCAACACCATCAGATATCAATGTGATTCTCTTGATGACATTTTCATCAAACTGAGTTACAGTGAAATCCAATGCACTCTTTATATCTGTAGCAGTGTCGTCAAAACTATCATTGCTATAAGCATCTTTGATCGAATTGAATCTTTCACCAGGTTTGGATAAAACAACTGCATTTTTTCCAAAGGCTATAACACCGACTTTAGTGCCTGGTACTTTCTCAGCTTCTTCCTTAGTTTTATTGATGGCTTTGTCAATCTTAGTTTGTGATTCCTTAGAACTGGCAGAAGCATCAGCGAGAATATAAACATCAGTGTTGCTATTAGTGACGAGTATCTGTGGATTTGCAAATGCAAAGGATAGAGAGACACACAACAATAAATGAAGAACCAAAGAAATTATGTTCCTCTTGTTGTATCTCTTCTCTTTCTTCATCATGAAGAATCCGACGATAACACCAGCCACCAAAGGGATCATTATAAATAATAACCACGGGTTCCAAAATTTAAAATTGCTCATGTCCGTACAGTATCCAATCCGTCAAGAAGAAGACTACAGCAACAATGACGAAAGGAAGAATATCGTCATAGATTGCATTAGCCTTTTGCTCTTGGCTATTCTTAACAATCGACCTCTGCTTGCCATCAGCTTTCAAAGGATCACTCTCATCACTAGGATATGCAGAGTAGAAGTTGACAACTTTCTCTCTTCCATAGTAATTAGTGACTTTGACTGAATAAGTTCCAGCTTCTTCAAGCTTATATGTTGTCAAATCACTCTTGCTGATAGGCTCTTCTTTGCCTGATGGAGTAGTAACTACAATAGTCTTAGCATTGTCAGGCAAGGAGAATGTAACTGTATCTCCAGCCTCGTATTTGAAAACATCCAACACCTTAGGATTCGAATAAGAAATGAAGTTTCTCATCAAGATAATGTAATCGGCCAACATAGGAAGATCTGAGTTTTGCAAGTCGAAGTTACATACGATTTGTCTCTGATTGTTATCGTTCTTTCCAGCAAAGACGAAAGGAACATTGTCACAAGAGAGAAGAACTGTGAATTTGTTGTTCAAGGTATAACGTTTATACTGACCGACCTTAATAGAATTTTTCATTGACAAATTCTTTGTCAATTGTTGGAAAATAAGGTCACTAGAATTGCTTGTATATTTAGCAAGAGCACCAGGATCGACAGGCTTTACCTCTTCCTGACACACGAATCCACAGCCTTTAACACTGTCGATATTGAATAACCAAACAGCACCATCGGCAGGAAGTTGCTTGGGCGAATATCCATCGAAAACATAAATATCAAATCCTGTAATTGAATACAAAGCATAATCAGAAGATTTCATGACTTTATAGAGAATTCTACAATTGTTTGAATTCAAAGCAGAGAATGCTGCCTCGAAATACAAAGGATTAGAACTTACCAACAATATCTTAGTGAAATCACCTTCACTACGATACAAATAGTAATCATTATCTTCAGGAAGCTTGTCTTCATTTAAGACACTAGCTTTGATAGACTCGTAAGTTTTATAGTTTCCAGCCAAATCAGCAATATCGACACTGATATCGCTCAATTTACCTTTTTCTACATTTAGTCTCTTTTGGCCCAATGATTTATTATTGACAAAGAACTCAACTTTAATCTCAGTATCTTCAGCATATGATATGACTTTAGTTTTTAAAGTCATAACTTTCTTCCTTGAATCATATGAATATTCAAGGTCTTTGATAGCGTAATTGTTATCTTTAGAGCTAACATCCAATACTTTGAGATTATCACCAGGATTCTCACCCAAATCGATAGTTTCATCAGTAGCGATGTAACAAAGACTTCCTTTATTCTCTGAGACCATGGATTGAGCTATACTCAAAGCATTATCCAAATTTGAATTGTTATCATCAATTCCAGCATTATCGATAAACGAATTAAATATATCGACATCTGAGATGTTTTGACAAACAGCTTTGGTGCTAGAATCAGCTAAAATCAATGAAAAGGTACATCCGTTGGTGCTATTAGCAACGACATCTTTAATCTTTTCCTTAGCGACATCGAATTTAGTCTTAGTATCGTCATCAGCACTCTTCATCTTCATACTAGCTGAAGAATCCAAGATGAAGACTATGTTATCAGCACCATTCTTAAAAGAGAATATAGGCTGAGCCAAGGAGAAAGCCAAGAATACTATTGCACAGCATTGAAGAATCAATGCTAACAATTTAGAAAAAGTATTGATAGGATTTTTCTTCTTGATAAACTTCTTACTGAGTTCCCAGACGTAGCTGGAAGAAACAGTATCTTCCTTATACTTATTCAGCAAGATATAAATGACGATAAGTACAGGAATAGCGAGGAGCAATAAAAGTCCCCAAGGATATTGAAAGCTCATTTTATCACCCCCTTGCTGATCATCTTATCTAAGAACAATTCTCTCATAGGCATTGAAGTCGGATAGAAGATATAATCAGCTTCACGAGAAGCACAGAAATGAGATAAGTTATCTTTGATATATTCCAAAGCAGCTGTGTAAGCCTTCAAAATATCTCTACTTATGTTTCCTTTATAAAATTTATCTGAATCCTCACAATCGTAGAGAAGACTCTTACCACGAGCGTTAGGATTTATCTCTTCGTTTGCCAATAATTGAATACAAAGAACATCTCTTCTCTTTTGTCTCAAATAGTCGATGGCATCAAAATAATTGTTATCGGTTAAGAAATCAGAAATGATGATACTTTTTCCATCACCATATCCAACTTGGCTCTTAATGATAGCATCGCTGATGAAGCTATCACCACCGAACTTTATCTTGTTGAGACTCGATACACTTTGAAGAAATCTCTCTTTACCGACTATTTTTTCAAACAATGGTTCGACTCTATGTCCGTTAATAGTATAAATAGAAACTCTATCCATCTCAGAAACAGACAAGTACGCAAGCGTAGTAGCTAAGCGTAATGCAAAATTACTTTTGTTATAGAAAGACATAGATCTAGAAGTATCTATGTAGATTCTAGTATTCATCTGCTTTTCATCCAAATAAAGCTTGATGTATAACTCTTCAAATCTACCATAAATATTCCAATCTATCTTAGTAATATCATCTCCTTCGATATACTTCCTATAATCCGCAAATTCACATGAAGAGCCATATTTCTTGGATTTATGCGATCCACCGAACAAGCCGGCTACATTGTCTTTGACAGCCATCGAGAATAGCTCGACTTGTTGCAAAAATTGCTCATCAATAATTTGTTTCATAGGCTACTTAGCCTTTCTATTCTCTTTGATAAGTAATCCTATTACATCATCGACAGACAAATTATCATTAATTGCGTTGTAATTGACTTTGATTCTGTGTCTCAAGACAGGGAAAGCCAAAGCATCGATATCATCATAAGAAACATTGTAGTTTCCTTCCATCAAAGCCTTGATCTTACCACCAGTGATAAGAGCCTGACAGGCTCTAGGTGAAGCACCGAACTTAACATATTTTCTAGCGACTTCAGAAGTCTCATCAACTTCAGGGTGAGTTTTGTGGACGAGTCTCATAGCATAGTCCAAGACATCTTGAATCACAGGAACTCCGACAGCAAACTTTCTCATTTCCAAGATGGTGTTTCCATCGACGACAGGTGTAGCCTTTTCAGATTGATCAGCTTGTGTCATCGTGACGATGTCACCCAATTCTTGGACTGAAGGATAATCCATAGTCAACTTAAACATAAAACGGTCCATCTGAGCTTCAGGCAAAGGATAAGTACCATCTTGTTCGATAGGGTTCTGAGTAGCCAAGACGAAGAAAGGCTCTGCCATAGGATAGTTGACACCACTGACTGTAACCTTATGCTCCTGCATGACCTCCAACATAGCTGCTTGAGTCTTAGGAGTAGTACGGTTGATTTCATCAGCCAAGACAATTTGAGCAAAGATAGGTCCTTTTTGGAAGGAAGTAGTCAAATTACCATCTGCACCTTTTCTGATAACATTAGTACCAGTGACGTCGTTAGGCATCAAATCAGGAGTAAACTGAATTCTTGAGAACGGCAAGGACAATGTTTGTCCCAATGAACGAACTAATCTTGTTTTTCCAGTTCCAGGAACACCTTCGAGCAAGACGTTACCACCAGCGATAATAGCGGTAATAACATTGTCTATAACATCATCCTGACCTACGATATCTTTGTGAACCTCTTCTTTAATCTTAGCAATAGATTCACTAAATTCTTTAAGCATTTCTTCGTTTTCCATGTTTGAGTTTCTCCTCTTTGATATTAAATATACAATCTAAGTCTAATTACCACCCTGTCCAGCATTATCGCCAGTGCC
>ERZ1023698.113-NODE-113-length-17052-cov-24.026299_pt1 | contig 17052 bp, 13 predicted proteins | sample MGYA00380349_ERZ1023698 | MGnify/ENA primary metagenome ERZ1023698 (study PRJEB33179, sample SAMN07449027) | human gut metagenome | biome: Human-gut; feature: Human associated habitat; material: Faeces | host: Homo sapiens | place: India:Kasaragod | collected...
TAGAGCACAACCTTGCCAAGGTTGGGGTCGCGGGTCCGAGTCCCGTTTTCCGCTCGATCATTTTTGTATTAAACCAAGATAGGTTTAAGTTTAGGGCCCAAGTGGCGGAATTGGTAGACGCGCACGTTTCAGGTGCGTGTGTTTCACAACGTGCAGGTTCGAGTCCTGTCTTGGGCACAATGTTTAAATTAGCTTAGTGTTGGAGAGGTGGCGGAATTGGTAGACGCGCTACTTTGAGGGGGTAGTGACAATTGTGTCGTGGGAGTTCGAGTCTCCTCCTCTTCACTTTTATTGTTGTTTTATAAGCGGAAATAGCTCAGTTGGTAGAGCACAACCTTGCCAAGGTTGGGGTCGCGGGTCCGAGTCCCGTTTTCCGCTCTTTTTTTTTGAACTCGAGAAACATACCCATTTATGAATTTATATTTAAGATATTTTGATCAGGAGACATTAGTTACTAGTGTTGATGATGCTATTGGTTTTTTAAAGAGTATTCCTGAGATTGAGATGGATGCGGAGCTAGAGGCAGATGTTCGTGAATATGCCGCTAGCGATTTGACGTATCCAAAAAGATATAAGGTACGCCCACGTGTTTATTTTATTGTGATAAAGACTACGGCGCAAACTATGCAGGATTTTAAGGATAAGAAAGCATTGCGTACTCCTACTCCTGCAGAGAGAATGGAGAATCCTGTTGTTGCCAGTTTGGCTCAAGAGGCTCCAGGCTGGTATGAAGGATCACTTGATTTCAAGCGTGTTGTGATGGTACCGGCTACAGGAAAGTTTGAGTACCGTGATACTCATTTCGTTGCGGATGTTAAAGCTGAATCAGGTTTGGATTGTTACAATCGCATCGTAGATTATCTGCGCGATTGTGTAGATTCACGCAGCCAGTTCCCATCTGCAAAAGGTAAGAATTTCCATTTCCGCTATCTGGGAATGTGGAAATAAAATATTCAGAAATTTAAAAGATTCGTGTCATGAACAAGGTTATGCTAATTGGTAATGTAGGTAAAGATCCTGACATTCATTATTTCGAAGCTGATCAGGCAGTAGCTCAGGTCTCTCTCGCAACTACAGAGAAAGGATATACTTTGCCTAATGGTACCCAAGTGCCAGACCATACAGATTGGCACAATCTTGTTTTTTATCGTGGGCTTGCAAAGGTAGTAGAGAAGTATGTGCATAAGGGTGACCGCCTTTATGTGGAAGGAAGAATCCGCTACCGCTCCTATGATGACAAGCAGGGTAGAAGACAATATATTACAGAAATCTATGTAGATAATATGGAGATGTTGAGTACTCGCCCTGCTACTAAAGAACAATAATTATTAATTTTTAGCTCAGAAATTGGATATATCCACCATAACTGATGCCTTTGGTGATGTGATGCTGATGCAGCCTTCCGCCGGGGTTATTGTAGCTGCTGTACTTGCAGCTATATTGTTAGGCATGTCTGCTTTTGCCAGTGGTTCCGAAATTGCTTTTTTCAGTTTATCACCAACTGATGTTGCGGAACTTGAGGATGAAAAGACTGATGCCGATAAGAAAATACAGATGTTGCGTGATGATTCTGAACGTACGTTGGCTACCATTTTGATAACCAATAATTTTGTGAATGTCACAATCATCATGCTCCTTAATTATGTATTCGCAGGAATCGTAGAGTTTGGTCCTAAAGCTTATTGGCTTCAGTTCCTGATTATTACGGTTATTCTTACTTTCTTGCTTTTGCTTTTTGGTGAGATTATGCCGAAAGTGTATGCCCGCCAGGATCCTCTGAAGTTCTGTCGCCGGTGCGTAGGGGGAATTCTGTTTGCCAGAAAGTTGTTTTGGCCTTTAGAAACTATCTTGCTGAAAAGTGGAATTCTTGCAGAAAAGATTATACAGAAAGAAAATCATGTGCTGAGTGTTGATGACTTGGAACAAGCTCTTGAACTGACTGATAAGAATGATATCAAGGACGAGCAGAGCATGCTGAAGGGTATCATCCGCTTTGGTGATGAAACAGCCAAGGAGGTGATGACCAGCCGACAGAATATTGTTGACCTGGATATCCGTAGTTCTTATCCAGAAGTATTAAAGTGCATTGAAGAGAATAATTACAGTCGTATTCCTGTTTATCAGGATAATACAGATAATATTCGTGGTGTACTGTATATCAAGGACTTATTGCCTCATCTTACGAAGTCTTCCAACTTCCGTTGGCAGAGCCTGATTCGTCCTCCTTACTTTGTTCCTGAAACCAAGAAGATAGATGATCTGCTTCGCGAGTTCCAGGACAACAAGGTTCATATCGCCATTGTGGTAGATGAGTTCGGAGGAACATCGGGTATTGTTACTCTCGAAGATATTCTGGAGGAAATTGTAGGTGAAATCAATGATGAATACGATGAGGAGGAGAAGTTCTACTCGAAATTAAATTACAATACCTTTGTTTTTGAAGGTAAAACGCTTCTTTCTGATTTCTGCAAAATCCTGAATGTAGATGACGAAGAGTTCGAGGAGGTTGAGGGTGATGCTGATTCTCTGGCTGGTCTGCTCTTGGAAATCAAAGGCGATTTCCCAAGTATGCACGAGAAGATAGATTATAAGAACTATACTTTCGAGGTTATGCAGATAGAGGAGCGTCGCATCAGCAAGATTAAGGTGACGGTACATCCTTTGAAAGATAACGTGGAGGATTCTTCTAAGTAATCATCAGTATTCATCAATATCAGAATATAAAAAATATGGCAGTTGTCAATATACGAGAAGTTTATCCGGGAGTGAGTCTTGGTTTATGGCAGATGGATGAAACTGTAGAACAGTTGTTCGAGCAGTATCCTCATCTGCAGGCTTACCGCTCTCAGGTGGAAGAGAAATATAAGAACGATGGCAGGAAACTGGAGTTTCTTGCCATTCGTGCATTAATGTATGAGATGCTCAAGACGAACGGGGCTTCCAAGGGCTTGCTTTCTCATGCGGGTGACATTACCCACAACGAGGCTGGTAAGCCATTGTTCCGTGGTTATCATATCAGCGTTTCGCATACCAAGGGTTATGCTGCGCTTATCCTTTCCAAAAATCAGGAAGTGGCGGTAGATATCGAATACTTCAACGATAGGGTAGAGCGCATCGCATCCAAATTCTTGCGCAAGGATGAGAAGGCGGAAGATCTGGATGCCAAGCTGGTGCATTGGTGTGCCAAGGAAACGGTCTTCAAGTTATTCTCAGAGGAAAACCTGATGTTTGAGGATATGCGGGTGAAGCCGTTTGATACGATGGCAGATTGGTCGTGTGATGTGGAGAATCTCAAGAGCAGAAAGATGGCGCATGTAGATTTCGAATTAACCATGGAGTTTGTATTGACTTATGCTGCGCTGTAATTTCCTTTCCATCTTCCTGGCATTCAGTCTGTTGGCTGGAGCACAGGATTGGAAAGTAGTGAGAGAGAATCCTCAGAAAGCTTTTCCGAAAACCGTGGCTGCGGGCAACTATAGTGGCATTGCTCATCTGCATGATGATATCTATGCGGTGGTAAGCGACAAGTCGGATAGTGCCCTGTACTTCAACTTCCGGATTCAGGTGAATCCCAAGACTGGCGAATTGGAACAGGTAGAGAACCTTGGGTTTACCGAGAGAACAGATGGAACGCTGAACGACGGAAAGTTTTGGCAGGGGCAGGAGAAAGGCTTTGACCACGAAGCCATCGTGAAGGCTTCTGATTCTACCTTGGTGATAACAAGCGAAGGATATTGCCGTTTAAAGGAGTATCCTGTTCTGCCTACTTCGGCAGATGCTCCCAAGATTAGCTATCAGCAGAACCTTTGGGAGAGCAGATGGCCTTCTTCTGATTTTTATCCAAATTATAATTTTGAGTCTCTGGCTTTTGATTCCGTCCGTCAGTATCTCTGGACGATTCCTGAGAGCACGCTCCGCAAAGACGGACAGCCTGCTACTCCTCAAAACGGATTGGCCAACCAGCTTCGTTTGATGAGGTATGATTGGGGAAAGATAAAGGAAAATCGTAACAAGGAAAATAATGGCAAGGAAGACTGTAGCGAGCAAGAGAGTTGCATGAAAGCCTCTCGTTACATGACAGCCTATGCCTATCAGATGGATCAACCTTCTACCCATAAGAAAGCAGATATCTATGTGATGGGTGTGAGTGAGCTTTGCGCCTTGCCCGATGGTCAGCTTCTGGTTCTGGAGCGTGAGGCCTTTATCCCGAAGATCAAGATTGGGGCTTTCTGCAAGTGTAAACTCTATCAGATTAATCCTTTGAATTCTGAGGAGTTTGCTTTGAAAGAGAAGTTTTCATCAGATACTCCTTTCTTGAAGAAGAGATTGCTCGCGGAATGGAAAACCGGCTTGTCACTTTCCAAGCGTTCCTTTGCCAATTACGAAGGTATGTGTCTGGGACCCAAGTTGGAAGATGGTTCCCAGGTTGTCATCCTGCTGTCTGATTCGCAGGATCAATATGCGGGAGTATTGAAAGACTGGTTCAAGACGATTGTCATCAGAAAGGAATAAAGTTGTTATGTTGTAATCCTCAATCTCGTCCATAACCATCTAGGAATGAGTCGCCAGAGGAAGACGAGGATATTATATCTCCAGTCTATTACCTTGACTTCCTTTCCGTTTTCGATGGCACTTACGATATGCTTCGCCACATCTTCCGGTTTGAGCTGCAGCGGATAGCTGCTGCCTGCGATGAGGTCGGTCTTTACGAAGCCTGGTCGGATATCTGTGATGGCGATGGGGAGATGACGCATCCGTGCCTGCTGCGATAGGCATTCCAGATAATGGTTCTGGAATCGCTTGGTGGCAGAGTAGGCAGGTGCAGCACCGAGACCTTTGGTTCCGGCAATGGAAGTGATGCAGGCAATGCGGGCTTTTGAATTGTTCTGATGATGAGTAGCAAACCAGTTGAATGCCGTATCTACCATTCTTGTGAATCCTAAGCCGTTGGTTTCCACAGTCTTCAACTCCTTTTCTATATCCAGCGTATTATTCTGCCAGCCAATGCCGGAACTATGGAAGTAGAGGTCCATGCCTCCCAACTTATCGATGAGTTCGAGAAGTTGGGCAGGAGCATTGGGAGAAGTCACGTCTATTTGCTGATAGCAGGTAATGCCGCTCTGCGAAATCAGAGCCTGCAATCTTTCAATTCTTCTTCCGGCAATTCCTACCTGCCATCCTTTTGCAGCAAGCAGTTTTGCCACTTCCATTCCGATGCCCGATGTGGCACCCATTACAATTGCTTTCTTTGCCATATAGTCCTATTATATAAGGTGAAATCTTGATAGTTCTATTTATATAAGGTGAAGTTTGGCCTAAATTTATCTAAATATCTAAATCGCTTTTACTCTTCAGCAAGTCTTCTGCCTTCTTCACGCTTCCTGATTCCAGAATCAGCTGTTTCACTTCTTCGTAATCCGTGTATTCCGGATTGCGTTCCATGAAGATGCGGCAGGCGCGGTCGATGAGCTTATGATTGATAAGCTTGGCATTCACCATCTTGTTGCCTTCCACCCGTCCTTGTCTTATCTGAAGGGAAGTGCTAATCATATCCAGAATCATCTTCTGCGAAGATCCGGCTTTCATGCGGGTACTTCCCGTCACGAATTCCGGTCCCGTGATTACTTCTACGGGATAATCGGCTGCTTGGGCGATGGGAGCATGAGGATTGTTGACGATGCAACCCGTAGGAATACCTGCCTTCTTGCAATGCTGCAAGATGGAAAGCACGAAGGGGGTTGTGCCGCTTGCCGAGAAACCGAGTACGAAATCCTGCTTTGAGATATGCTTGTCGCAGAGCTGATGCCAGCCATTCTCCAGGTCGTCTTCTCTTGATTCCCTTGTTTGTGTAAGGCAGCCGATGCCTCCGGGGAAGATGGCTTGTATCTGCGAACCGTCGATGCCATAGGTGTTCTGCACTTCGATGGTATCGAGCGTAGCCAGTCTTCCGCCCGTTCCGCAACCGGCATAGAAGAGTCTACCACCCTTCTTCAGCTGCCCTTCGATGGCGGAAATCAGTTGGTTAATGGCGGGTAATGCTTGTTCTATTGCCACAGCCACCTTCTTGTTTTCTGCATTGATATGAGCGGTGAGTTCATCTACGCTCATCTTTTCCAGATGTTCGTAGAGCGAGCTCTGCTCAGTTATTCTCTTTTCTTCTTTATTTGGCATATTATTTTATCTTTAGGGGGTAGATTTAATGTAATGAAGCCTAGATGGTCGCGGAGGCTATGGCTTGCAGTCATCTAGAGAGTTCTATCATGATGAGACCTATCATCCGATGGGCTCCTATTCTTCAGCCAGGAAATAAACCGGCGCATTCCGGGAACCTTCTTTTATCAGAAATCCGGATTTTTCCAGTTTCTTCAGCCAGTTGAGTGCTGTCTGTTTACGGATATGAAATTCCGCTTCCAGTACTTTTCTGTTAATGGAACGGTTATGCTTCAGATACTCTCTTATTTTCTCCTTCAATGCATCTTCAGAGAAAGGGTAGGAGCGGGAAGTATATTGTGATTTCTCGAAATGGGTATTATATTTCACCTGTTTCAGCAGGTTTGCATTGGGGCGAAACTTGATGCCTCTTACGCTTACATATTCAGCTCTCACTTTATTGTCGGGTTTCAGTTCATCCATATCCAGATCTACCGAGAGCGAGAGATAACCTATTTCCGGAATGTTGACACGTTTTCCATCCTGCAGGTCTTCTTCTATGATATCACGCAGTTTCATGAGTACGGACGAAACTTCTCCTTCTCCCAGACAGCTATGTCTGGCGATTCGGCTGATCATCTCCTTGTCAGTCATAGCTGTTTGCTCAAAGATATGGGCGAATCGGCGAGTCTCTTCATTTCCTCCAGCATTGGGAAGATAATGGATTTCATATTTAATAGCCATCGTATTCTTCTTTCTGTTTAGCGATACAAAGGTAATCTTTTATTCTTAAACTACCAAATAAAAATGGCACTAATATGGATGAGCGGTTTGATTGATACGAATGAGCGGTGTTATTGATGTGGGTTAGAACTGCTTATCAATAGGAATAAGCATCGTAAGAAGCCTTTATAAGTTGTCGGAAGAAGTAGGATAAGTTGTTGGAACAGTAAGTATATGTTGCCGGGAAAGTCACTTCCGTCAGTCGCACAACAGCTGTTGTGCGCTTGCATATCAGCTGTTATGCGCTCGCACAACACGTGTTGTGCACTTGTAATCCAGCTGTTGTGCAGTAAAATTTGTAACTCCCTTCATCATATTGCAATTCCTTCCTTATTTCATGATAATATAATTAAGGTGTATTTAGGCGTTGTGAGAGCTGTTTGCTGGCATCTAAAGAAGAAAAAAGGTAAGGTTTAATAGAAGTTTTTCGATGAAAGGTGCGCTCGTTTCAATAATTTGTTGTATCTTTGCAAATGGATTTGGCTACTGCCATTTCCAAGACATCGTTGGTAAACAAAAGCATTCGCTATTATTTCGCGTTCAGCCAAAAGCCTCGGAAACTTATTGGAAATAACGTAACAAGGAATAATTGTGATAAGGCATTCGGTATGGGGTGCCTTAACTATTCGTGTATTAGCAATGCATCTACGCTATAGGCGTGGTGCATTCTTATTTGAATAGTTGAGGTTTCCATTCCGAGGCTGCCTCATAGCTGAACGCAATAAGAGCATCACGCCCTTTTTTGCGTCTTGGCGTGATTGATAGTTGTATGCACTTATTGTATCGTATAACTATCAATCAAGCATTATGGCAAACAAAAATTTGAATGCCGCTAAGGTGGCAAAGAAAGATGAGTTCTATACCCAGCTTTCTGATATAGAACGAGAGTTGCAACATTATTGGCAGCACTTCCGTGGCAAAGTGGTGCTCTGCAACTGTGACGATCCTTACGAAAGCAACTTCTTCAAATATTTCGCTCTTCGATTCAATCAGTTAGGATTAAAAAAACTCATCTGTACCTGTTACAATGGTTCGCCTGTAACAGGTAATGAACTGGCAATTCATTTCGATGGCTTCGATGATGACGAACCAAAGAAGATTGCCTATAAGGTGGAGATAACGGAAGTAAAAGATGAGAATGGCGATGGAGCTGTCGATTTGTCCGACGTACAATATCTTTTGAAAAATGATAAGAATGTATTGGCGATTTTAAAGACTGGCGATTTCCGCTCGCAGGAATGCATAGAATTATTGAAAGAAGCTGATATTGTTGTGACCAATCCGCCGTTCTCTTTGTTTCGTGAGTATATTGGGCAGCTGATGGAGTATGGGAAGAAGTTTGTAATTGTTGGGCATCAGAATGCCATAACTTATAAAGAGGTGTTTCCTTTGTTGAGAAATAATGAGATGTGGCTTGGCTATGGTTTTAAAGGTGCGGCTGCGCATTTTTATTCACCATATGATGATATAGCCTCTGCGGGAGATCATAAGGAGAACATGATTCGTGTGTCGGGAGTTAATTGGTTCACAAATCTTGAGATTCCTAAACGCAATGAAGAATTAGATTTGGTTTGTCGTTATTCTGAGGATGAGTATCCGAAGTATGATAATTATGATGCAATAAATGTTGGCAGAACCCAAGATATTCCTTGTGATTATGCTGGATTAATGGGGGTTCCTATAACATTCTTGGACAAATATAATCCAAATCAATTCGAGATAATTTGGCAAGCAAGTGGCAATACACGAGCTTCTGCTCCAAAAGAAGTATTGGAAAGAATGGGTTATGAAATACATCCTGAAGATAGAGGAGGATGTGGAGTAGTTCATGGTAAACGTCAATATAGTAGAATATTAATCCGTAACAAACATCCGCAAGCATCATGTTAAAGATAGAAGAAATGAAAATAACCGTTGGCGAAATCACCAAGGGTTACATTAATAATGACGAACAAGGAGTAAGAGGATTTAATGGCCTCTTGGATATACGTCCACCTTATCAGCGTGAGTTCATTTATAGTGAGCAAGAGCAATGTGCGGTTATTAATACCGTCCTGCATAATTATCCCCTCAATATAATGTATTGGGTAAAAAGAAGCAATGATGCAGAATGCCCATATGAGGTGATGGACGGTCAGCAGCGTACTTTGTCTCTATGTGAGTATGTGGCAGGAAAGTTCTCTTTTGATTTCAAGAACTTCTTCAATCAACCTGCAGATATTCGGAAGAAGATTCTCGACTATAAATTGACCATTTATGTCTGTGAGGGAGAAGAATCGGAGAAGTTGGAATGGTTCAAGACTATAAATATTGCTGGCAAGCCTTTGAATGAGCAAGAAATAAGGAATGCCGTCTATGCAGGCCCGTTTGTGAGCGATGCCAAGAAGCATTTCTCCAAGACCAATTGTGCTGCATATCGTTTGGGTAAAGACTTGGTGAATGGTTCGCCTATTCGCCAAGACTTTTTCAAGAAAGCCTTGGAGTGGATGGCAGATCACGAAACTCGCAATGGCAAGCCACAGTCTGCCGTTGGTTATATGAGCCTACATCAGCATGACATCAATGCCATGCCTCTATGGACTTATTTCCAGAGCGTATTGCGTTGGGCTATGGATACTTTCAACATAAAGAAATTTAAGAAAATCATGAAGGGCTTGGATTGGGCGAAATTCTATGACGAATATCATGAGAAGGTACTCGATATCAAGGAGATGGAAAAGCAGATCATCGACTTGATAGGAGATGATGAAATCCAAAAACAGCAAGGCATCATCCCGTATGTTTTGACAGGTGATGAGCATTACCTCGACCTCCGTGCTTTTCCCGACAAGATAAAGCTTGCCGTATGGGAAAAGCAGAACCATAAGTGTGCCATTTGTGGCAAAGAATTCGACTATCAATTTATAGAGGGCGACCATATTACGCCTTGGCGTGATGGTGGAAGAACGGAGGTTAAGAATTGTCAGATGCTTTGTAAGGAATGTAATCGCAGAAAAGGTAGTAAGTAACGGATTCTACTATAAGCATCCCTCACCATAATCCTTTGATTTTGCGGAATATCAAAGGTTTATGGTGAAGGATGCTTTTGTTAGTTATGTCATTTTATCCATCAATCCAAATGCTTAAAGCTTTTGATAGCTTGAACTCTGGCAGTTGAGCTATGATGCTACGACGCAAGAATTTGAATACTCCGTAATAGCATTCCATAAGTATCTTGCCATCCAAGCTCAAAATGGCATAAGTATTATAGATTGGTACTTCGTAGTTTCAACTACCATATTCTTTTCATCACCAAATCTGCGAGTACGATGGCAGATTCCTTCTCATCCCTCGGTGCATCCTTTGACTTCCATGCCACGATGAAGCGGATTCGGGCAGCGGTTACCTTGTAACCTTTCAACTCCCATTTGCCTAGTTTCTCCTTCATCTTGATAGAGAGCTGGGCTATGTCTCTGCCTGTTGATGGGAGACAGAGGCAATGGTCGTGATAGGTTAGCGGCATACCGCTTCTCAGGCAAAGGATAGCATCCTTGTGAGGCTTGGAGAAGCCCAGGTTTACATCCTTGTGTGAGAGCTGAAGCACTATTTCGTTGGGCTCATCGTAGGCTTGGGCATCATAGAGATGCTGGGCACTTTTCAGGCTGTCGAAGAGATTGCCGTTGGTGTGGATGGCAAGCGTACGCTTGGCACGGGTCATGCCCACATAGTATCGGCGCAGTATGTCATCGGTAGGATGTTCGGGATGGGTAATGAGCATCAGTACATGGTCGAACTCATGGCCTTTTGCCTTGTGGATGGTGCTGACCACGATGTCTGATTTCGAGATGTCACAGAAGTCTTCTATTGATGATTCGAACACGAACTCCCTCAGGTCGCTGTAGTACTTGGCACGATTGGTCTGCTCAAATATCTGTAGGCTGCGGCGCAGATATGGCAATGCCTGGCTGGTGGCATACTTTTGGAATGTCTGCTGCTTGGCTGCTTCCCAAATATCATCAGGGATGATAGGGGATTTCGTCTCCTTGATGCCTTGGTCTATCTTCTTTAAAAAGTATCTTACCTCTGCCAGATTCCAGAAGCGCAAGCCGTCCATTGATTGCACCAGTTTGGCCTTGATGTTATGGCTGTGAAGAAGAGCCAGCATGATGACAGCCTCCTCATTGGTCTGCGTGAGGATGCTGATGGTTTCGTTCTTCTTGCGGGAAGATGCATCGGCTTCTTTTGAAGCGTTACTTCCCAGTAATCGCGTAACATCTTCAAGGATAGGCTGATACATATAAACCTTTTTCTCCTGAATCTCGTATGGATGCTTCACGATTCTTACCTCTCCATCTTCTTGACTCATGGAGATGATAGGGGTAGATTTGATTCGCTGACGGATGTTGCGGGCAAAGTCGTTGGCTGCATCCACGATACGGCGAAGGCTGCGGTAATTCTCGGTCATCTCGATGAAACGACTGTGCTCTGTCTGGGTCAGTTCATAGAGATACCGCGAGTTGGAACCTCTAAACTCATAGATGTTCTGGTCATCATCGCCTACGGCAATCACCCTCATCTCTTCGTTGGCTTTCATCAGAGCAGAGACAAGGGCATAGTCATCCTTGCTCATGTCTTGTGCCTCGTCAATAACGAGCACGGTCTTGCTGATGCGATTGGGCTCCACTTCTCCATTGTTGATCATTTCGGCGGCTTGCTTAACCACATCTCCAGCCTCATCCAGATTGCCAACTCTGCCCAGCAGGTCGAAGCAGTAGGAATGGAAGGTCTTGATCTCTACGAAATGGGCGGCATTGCCTATGAGTTGCATCAGGCGCTGCTTGAACTCGGTAGCGGCTGCACGAGAGAAAGTGAGCATCAGGAGTTGTTCGTGCTTTACATCTTCCAGTAGCAGGAGAGAGGCAAGCTTATGTACGAGTACACGTGTCTTGCCGCTGCCAGGACCGGCAGCGACTACGATGCAGCGGGACTCGTGGTCGTCGATGATTTCCTTCTGTCGCTTGGAGAGTATTCCGAAGAGTTTCTTATACTTCGAAGGTGTTACGTTGCGCTCTATCTCAGTCTCCCGGTTGCCCTTGAAGTATTTTGAGATGAAGCAATGGTAGTCCATCTGGAAGTAATCCTGCACATATTGCAGGGCGGCATCGTAATCCCTTACCATCAGGTTGGCATATTCGCCCACGATGTGAATCTGTTGAATCTTCTGCTTGTAGAATTCATTGAGCATGCGATAATCTTCCTGCTTATAGCGGAGGCGAAGTTCCTTGGTGCGCTTAATCGCCATTGCATTGTAGAGTACCAGGAATCCTCCTTCCAGCTTCATGGCTCCTATCTTGGAGAGATAGAGCAAGGCTTCCTCCACGTCTTCCAACTGTAGGGAAGAGAAGTCGGAGAAGAGTGACTGGTTGCTGGATTTCAGATCGTTCAGAAGTTCAACTACCGAGAATTGGAGAGGCTTCTCTTTTGAATTATCTCTAGAGCCAGAGGCTTTTGAATTATCTATTGCGCCAGAGGCTTTTCCTAAACCTTTTTCTTCAGAAGGATTCTTTTCTTCAGAAGAGCTATTGTTGCTCTCTTCTGTTACAGTTTTACTTATTTCCTCAGCCAGGCTGTATAGTCTTTCGATGATGAATCGGCAAACTTCAATTCGTCTTTCGAATCGTTTGATGATGGTCTCTATATCCTTGTCTCTTGTTACGATGAGATTGCGACCACCATCTTCCTTCTTGTGCGCATATCCCTTCACTGCCAGGAAGTATAGCAGTGTGCGGATTTGCTTTTCTGTTGAAGTGTTGATACCGTCATGGACGGCATTGTCATTGAGTTGCTTGTATGTGATATGCAGCGATTCATCCGGGATATGTTCCAGAATGTATCTTTCCAGTTTGGCAAAGTTCTCCAGCATCTGCTGAGGCTTGCGTTGCTTGTCGCTGATGTCTTGCAGATAGGCAGAGATGTCACGGGTATCGGCAAGGATGCCTTCCTGTCGCATTCGGTCAACGGAGGAGATGACGTCTCGCTTGCTGAGTCCTAGGATGTCGGCGAGGTAATCGATGCGAGATTCTGCCTCGCTATCCTGTGCTTTGGCTATATGCTTCTGGGTGATGAGCGACTTGATGATGCGGATGGCATTCTGCATCTCATCTTCCGAGAACAGGGGTGATTCGGTGAGGCGCAGTCTTGCCTCGTCCATGTTTTTGACGGTGATACCTGTGGCATAGACGTGCGGAATGTTGTTGCCACGCTCTATGTATCCGCTCTGTTCTAGAGCAGAAAGGGCGGTGCGGACACGGGTTTCTATGTCGGATACCGAGTCATCCCAACCGGCTTGGCGGGCTATCTCCAGTGCCGAACAGCTTACTTGTGGACGCTGCTTGGTAAAATCCTTAATGGCTTTCCATACCTGTTGTATCTCGCTGATGCTCAGTTTGGTTTGGTTGAGCAGGATGAAGTGCTTGTCCAAGTCCTCGTCGCTATAGAGTACATAGCATTTGGCATTGAGGTGTGGATCTCTTCCTGCACGTCCAGCCTCCTGTACATAGTTCTCCAGAGAGTCGGAGATGTCGTAGTGGATAACCAGCCCCACATCGCTTTTATCTACTCCCATGCCGAAGGCGGAGGTGGCAACGATGATTCTAACCTTATCGCTCATGAAGGCATCCTGATTGTGTATCTTCTCATCAGCATCCATCTTGCCATTATAGGGCAGGGCGGAAATTCCGTCACGGGTTAGCTTCTGGGCGAGTTCCCGGGTTCGCTTGGTGCGGGATACGTAGATGATGGTAGGGCAATCAGCCTGCTCTACCAGTGAGCGCAGGAGATTGTATTTGTTGCCGTCACTTTCTACGTGGATAACGGAATAGTGCAGGTTGGTACGTGAGGCTGATGAGGCGAAGAGCTGGAGGTCGGTGCCCAGCCAATGCTTGAAATAGTCGCAGATGTCCTGCACCACCTTCTGTTTTGCAGTGGCGGTGAAGCAAGATACGGGTATCAGGGTTTGACCATGATTACGGGCCATTGCATCCTTGCCAAACTTACGTTCTTGATATTCCTTGATAAATTTGCCGATGTATAGGTAATCCACCCGAAAGTCTTGTCCCCATGCAGAGAAGCAGTGAGCTTCGTCAATGACGAATCTCACCACATGCCGTGCCATCAGAATGCGCTCGATGGTTTTGGAGCGCAACATCTCTGGTGCTATATATAATAAGGTGGCATCTCCGCTCTGTACTCGTTCGATGGCTAGGGAGCGGGAGATAGGGTCGAGGAGACCGTTGATGGTTACGGCATCGGTGAAGCCGCGGTCTGCGAGGTTATCTACCTGGTCTTTCATCAATGATTGCAGAGGCGAGATAACCACGGTGAGTCCATGAATGGTTCTGCCATCCATCAGGGCTGGCAACTGGAAGGTGAGCGACTTGCCGCCACCCGTAGGAAATATAGCCAATAATGACTTGCCATTTACTGCTGCCTGCGATGCCTGTTCCTGCAGCGGTTCGCCGTCATAGGTACGGAAGGCATCATAGCCAAAGAGTTGTTTCAGGTTGTAATGAATGTCGAGCATGCGGTTGCAATACTCGCAGCCATCTGTGCATTGGGTATGGCAGAGCATATAGATGATATGTTCTACTTCGGGATAATGGAAGAGTACCCAACCTGGGGTTACAGATTGATAATCGTCTGTGCCTATGAGGGCCAAGGCGTATGCCAAGCCGCAAGGAGACTGGGCTGCAAGAGCCGGAATATCGGCATGGGCGCAAATATGATTCTTGTATTCAGAAAGAATGAATTCTGAAACGCCTATCATTGCATCATCCTTTTCGATGGCTCCCACATACATTAGGAATCCTCTGAATTCCTCTTCATGCTGTAGCAGCAAGGTGAAGATTTTCCTCTTCCTTTCTGATAATTGATTCCATGCAGCGATTTCATCCATCAAAAGCTCCTTGGCTTTCTCGCAGTCGTTGACAGGATTGTTCATCTGCTCGCTCATCAGTTTGTCGTCCTTTACCAGATGATGGTAAGGGCGCTTGGGGAAGAGGAGTGGGGAGAGATAGAGGGTATCTACTAGTATGCCGTTGAGTTGGAGATAGCGGGCATCGTGATGAATGAGGTTATGCCCGCAGATATAGTCAACCTTTCCTTCTTGCAGGAACTTGTTCAGTGCCGTCTGTGATGCTTGGTGAAAGGTGGCTCCGTCATAACGCAATGTTCCGATGTCGTGTATTTTATGGTCTTTCAGTCCCACTTCGGTATCCACGAAGGCAATGTTCCTGCTTCTGGCATCTTTCTTCTTGATGTCAGAGCTTATGGTGAGATTGTTTTTCCTTTCAAAGAGGCGACTGAATATTGACATAATCTTCGATGTTTATATTTCCACCGCAAATGTACAATTATTATTTGATATATGCAAATAATCAAGTGTTTTATCTTCTTAGAAAGCAGTTTTTATACAATTCCAAGAGGCTCGTGAAGATATCTTCAAGGCAGATTAATATGCCCCTAAAACCTTCCAGTCGTCTATGAGTTTGAACAGTCGGGGCATGGCTGGCTTGTAGCTGTCGGGATAGGTGAGGGAATAGACGAAGAGTATTCTGCCACTTTTGATGAATTTATCGTAATGACTGTAGCCATCTACTCTTACTCCGTTTTCAAAGACAGGACCGGAGAGGATGAATGCCTTATTCGATGCCTGCATCGTCCGCTCCGAATGAAGCTTCTGGGCTAGAGAATCGGCACAAGCCTGAAGGGTGTTGCTATAGTTGGGGGTAACGTAACTCTCCAGGATGATGTTGGCATGATTAGTGAATGAGAAGCGGGCATAGCCCTGGTATCCCGATACCGAAGTATCCTCCTGCTGGAAGAAGCAAGGATATTTGATAACGTAGCCGAAGTCCGGATCATTGTATTCCTTCATAGGTGCCATCTCTACCTTGGTTTTGAAATCCGCCATCGGTGTATGCTGCTCTTTCGTAACCTCATGATGATAGTTGATGATGAAGTTTATCATCATCAGCAAGACAACTGCTATCAAAAAAATCTTCTTCATATCTTTGCTTCTTTTGTATTTTAGCTGCAAAGGTATGAAGAAGATGGGAAAAAGCAAAATAACAAGTATGACATTTGGCTGACATTTCTGAACTTATCTGATTATCAGTCGGTAAGACTTGCCTCTTTCCGACTCAATCATGAGGTTGCTATTCAGTTCAATCACCGGTTTGATACGGCGAATCAAGGTATAGAGCGTTTCACTGGCATCCGGTTTCTTGGGCCAAAGAGCATCACAAATCTCCTGTTTGGAGAGTTGATGATGCGTATTGTTGAAGAAGAGTTGCATCAGCTGGTGCTGCATCGGAGTAAACTTGATGGCTTGTCCGCTTTTCTGATTGTAGAAGGAATCCTCGTCTTGAGAATAGCACATGGTGCCGAACATATCGGCCTCATGATTCCAGGGTTGTTTTCTGCGATGATAGTATAGCGATGCAATTGCCCAAATCATAGCCATGAGGGTAAGCGTCAAAGATGTCCGCTGGTTGCTCATACTCAAAACATCTGCCATAGAACAGTTAGCATAGCTTTGGATAGAATGCTCGTTGAGGAGCATCTCTTTGCTGCTGAGCAGGTTGGCGCTATTTACCAGCTGGGAATTGTTCTTGCCTCTTCTTCTGTCTTCCATCACATAGCAGAGATTACTGGTCGACTTCAGCAGGTCGATGCTGAGATGTGAGCGGTAGCTCTGGATGGTATCAGGCGTAATCCATTGATATTTATTTTCCTGAAGAGTCAGAGCCAAAGCTTTGTTCATATCTTGTACAATGGCATACTGTGCCTTGCGGTAGTTGCTTACGCTGGAGAATGCCGCAGACATCACAAGGATGGCAAAGATGAGGATGGAATGATATGCTTTCAGTTTCATATTATCTATTCTGTTTAAATGATATACTGTTTAAAGATTCAAATGCAAAAGTACTGAAATTCTATGAAAGATGGTATAAAACTAGATATAATATTCGTTAATTGATAAATGTCAGACTCATGTCAGCCATATTTTTCGCTTTTAGGAAAGTTGGCTTTGCTTTCTATATGGGTTGCATGGGCAACAGCCGGAATTTATTTCTTCCC
>ERZ1023698.116-NODE-116-length-16618-cov-7.416470_pt1 | contig 16618 bp, 28 predicted proteins | sample MGYA00380349_ERZ1023698 | MGnify/ENA primary metagenome ERZ1023698 (study PRJEB33179, sample SAMN07449027) | human gut metagenome | biome: Human-gut; feature: Human associated habitat; material: Faeces | host: Homo sapiens | place: India:Kasaragod | collected...
GAGCATCCATCCGGTTTTGCCATATTCTTTTTTTACCTCCTGTTTTTTATTTAATCATGATGTCGAGATCGTACTTTTCGGCAATTTTGTTCAATTCGTCTGCTCTATTTCTCGCCTCATCCAATCTTTTCTGTGCATTCCGGCAAGTATGGTCCAAGAATATTTTCGCTGCTTTTTTTATATCCTTTTCATGTAACCATAACCATCTACAATTTTTTGATGTCTCCCCGTCTGTAACCCCTGTTATACTTTTCTCTGTGGTATACGTCCCATTAGGACTACTATATTTAAGTCGGTAGTATACTTTTCTTCAATTACAAAATTTTCTTTCTGTATTGTTTTAACTTCTTTTATTATTTCAGCTTTACGTTCTGAAATATCTCTGTTTTGCCACACGTATACCCATGCATCCCTCACTTTTTCCTTTTTAACCTTGATTACTTTTTCTTTCATCTTTTCCTCCTTACATGATTAATTTCCTTTCTAAATCATTCATGTCATAGTTCCGGCCATCGAAATTATTGAATCCTTTATTCTCTTGTCCGCTGTCCTCGTACTGTCCCTCAAAAACTTTCGTAAAGTTGTTTGGCAACACGAACCAGTCGAATGTTATCTTCCAGTTTTTCACTTTCCCTTGTAAGTACTTGCTTTTCTTCACGTTATCCACAGCCTGTAGCACTTCATCCAAACCGTTACTTTCTAACCTCGCTTGCAAGTTCCGATATCTCTTGGAAGTCTTTTCTATCTTCTTTACAGGTTTTATCCCGTAGCTCTCCAAATCGTTCCAGACTTTTATGACAGCTTCAACGGATCCATCGTCTTTCTCCGTTATCTGCTTATCTTTTTTTTCGTTCTTCTGTTCGGTCTGGTATCTTGCATAGTTATTCACCGTATATACGGTATATCGGTTTGTGGTTTTGCATGTAATCTCACCTGTTTTTCTCAAATGTGAAAGTGCCGTCCTCAGTTCGCTCTCAGACAACCCTGTTTCTTTCGAAAGAACAGATATCGAAGAGACAAATGATCCTCTTTTAATCTCTTCTCCTCGAAAGCTTGCATCTTTCCAGTTGGCTTTTAATAACATGTGCAAGAATAACCGACACGTCTTTATATCTGGATACCAGTCCCATTCCAGTATCTTTCTGCTAAGTTTTATGTAATTCTCGCTCACACCTCTTCAATATCCACCTCAATTCTCGGATTTTTCTTATCAACATAGAATTCATCCGTGAATCCCACTATGTTTTTCCATCCATCGTCCTGTAAGACTTTGGTATCTACTAATGCATCTTGGATACACTTTCGTCCAAATGCGCTCACATTATCCAGATCCCGTCTCTTGTCCGGCTCATACCATCGGTAGTGCATCCGTACCTTTCTTGTTATTCGCAATCTTCCGAATTGCTCATATATAGCTTGCATCACACGGGATTCATTATCTTTCTTCATATCCGCACCTTTATACCTGTTAGTATTCAATGCCCGGATATAATCATTCATGTTATTCAGCTTGCCTTTCACCATCAAAATGTAATGCATTGTAATCCCTACCTATCTTTTTCCAACTTTCAAACGTCTGCTTCATGCAGAGCCGTTTATACTGGATTGCTCTGGCTCTATGTAATTCTTTCCCAATGTATTCATGGAATGCTTTTTCATCTACCGGATCACCCGGAATTGGTCTGAATACGCCATCTCCAATATTCACAATACAGTCACCATTGTTATTCGCATGCTCTATCATTCTTCGAAAGATTCTATCAACATTCATGTCGTACGGACGTTGTATTGCGTTTCTATGTCCATCCGGTATTCGGATAAAATAGCTTTCTGCTGTCTCTCTATTCTTCCCCACCGCTTTTCTCCTTTCTGCCGGAGTGTGGCTTCTCCGGCCGTGATACAATATCTTGTGCTGTGCATATCGAATGGGTGAGATGATATGCGTTAGAACCTGTTAATAGTTCCATTTTTGCCACATGAATCTATATTTATTTAGTTACAACCTGTTCTTTCCGAACACCTGTATGAACTCTTCTCTTGTTCCGTAGTGTTCTTCAAAATATCTCTGTGCCATCTGCTTAAGTTTTAAGTCCAACCCACTGTTTGGGTTCCCGTGTACGCTTTCTGGCGTAAATTCGTGTAAATGTGGTGCTAACGGTATCACAAATCCGTATTCTTCCGATTTTTTTCTGTACGGACCATAGAAAATGTGGTGTCTGTGGCAGTTCGGACTTCCTGTAAAGTAGCAGTGCTCCATATCGTCAGTGAATACGCTTTTAAGTCTTTTCGCCAATCTTCACACCCCATCTTTCTTTCATCTCTTGAATCTGGTTCGGTGTCATAGTCTCTATGCCAAGTTCTTTCGCTTCGTACACAGTCCCGTCAATCAGCTTTGACATTTCATCGGTATCGTAAGTATGTGAACCTCGCATTACCAGATTCACCCGGAATACTTTTCCTCTCTGATTGGTGGTTGTCCTAGATGTGGGTTGCAGATGAACAAATTCCACATTGTATGCATCTATATCATCGTCCAATGGGAGCGGAACTAATGCACCGTTAATCGTTTCATACTGTCCGTATTCCGCTATTAGCTTATTCTTGATGTACACCTTGCTGTTCCCGGTCGCATCTGCAATCTTTCCAACCAGTACATGAAAGTAAGAGTTTGCATCGCGACTTCTTTTTTTCTTGCATTCCTTAATTGTTATCGCAATCTGCTTACCTCTAAGGTTCTCAAATGCCTGTCTTGCGTCTTCATTTAGCGTCAGACTGGCTTTTTGCTTATTGGTGGCAAAATCCACCGCTAACCCATCAAAAGTCCCTGTATAGTCCATTTACACGCTAAACCTTTCTTTCATTGCTTTTTGATTATCAACAACCTCTTTGTACTGCAACAGTGTAAGCTCTTCTATCTTTTGAACCTTATATCCGGTAAGAAGTTTTTTTTCATCAATTCTTTGATCCTCGAACATTTTTCTGAGCAAATTTATATGATTCTGATTAACCCTTTCTCTCTTGTCCATACAAAACACCCTCTTTTTTGTATCCTTGTTCTTGATCGCCAACGCCACAATCGTTTTGTCTTCGATGATTATCTGTTCAACATAAAATTTGTCATAACACTTATTCCCTGTAATTTTGCATTTGTCTGATGGAACCCAAATAAAAGGCGCTGTATACAATTCCCTACCAATTCCCCAGTTAAAGCACGCTCTCTTGAAAGAATCGGATGCTTGCCCTTTTTCTTTTTCCGTATTGGATTCTTTGCCGACATCTTGTTTGGATACCCAAATTCCATGCTCCTTATCGTAAATCGATACTGTACAGTAAAGATTCCCGTCTATAACCTCATGCGACCTCTGCCACCCAAATGCACCAACTGTTTCATCCAGAATGTTTTGATCTACACGTGCATCTTTGTAAAGGAGAAGTGAAACGCCGTTGCTTTTCACCGTTGCTATTCTGCAATCAATTTCATTTGCTTCTAAATCCCTAAATGTAAGCATTTACACATCTTTCCTTTCAAAGTAGACGCCGAGAGAAGTTAATGCCATCTCAATCTCTTCCAGTTCTGCATCCGTAGCCTTAACCGTAAATACTACCGTCTTCGAATCTTCCGTAGTGAGTTCCGCTGCTTTCACTTCGTCCACCGTCTTGATCTTGTCGATGACTTTCTGTTCCGCTTCTGCCTTAAGTCTTTCCTCTTCACGGATTCTGACACGCTCTTCTTCTCTTACACGCTCACGCTCTCTTTCGAGTTCACGATCACGTCTTTCCTGTTCCTCTTTCTCTTTTCTCCGTAAGATTTCCGCTTTTTCCTGTTCGTAGCGGTTAATCATCTGGATAGCAAGAGCAAGGTTGTTGTTCTCCATGTACAGGTTTAACGCCTGTTCCTCTTTTTCGGACTTCATGGCCTTAATGGTTGCAATATCCTGTCTGGTCTGCATAACCTTTAAGTTTATCTCTTCCCGGATAGATTTCATCGTGGTGGATGCATTTGTCCACTTCTCACCGTAGATTTTTTCCAACGGAATGTAGTCATGCAGTTCTTCTTCCACCAGTTCGTTGTACAGGTTCTGGATTTCTGCTTTTTTCTCTTCTACACGTTTTGCTTCGAACTCTTTCACCTGTCCGTCAATCAGCGCGATAGGTCTATCAATCACTCCGATCAGCTCTTTCACCTTGCCCTCGAACACTTCATAAGGCTTCATGTACTCTTTCTTCACTTCAACCTTGCGGTCGTTCACTGCCTTTCTCAGCTTTCTGAGGTCTGCCAAATCACCTTTGGCTTTCGGCTTATCCTCTTCTGCGAACTGCTTTGTCTCATACACTGCCATCTCTGTTTCAAGAGATTTCTTAATGTCCTCAAAGTTTCCGGTTATAACTCCCATCGTCTGGTTTACGGTTAATTCCAATTTCTGCATTTTGTTCACCTCCTAAAGTACTTTCACGATTGTTTTACACTTGCTTTTTTCTGCTATCTTGTCGGCAAGCTTATGCACACAAGCCTTGTCCATATCTGTTTCATAGGCATATACCCCGATACGGTATTCCAAGTCCGGTTTGCAGATCATCCATATCTCTGCCATCTTCTTTCCCTCCCGTGATCTCTTTCACACATTCTTCGCATAGCGTCTGTCCGTCAAATGTGTGTAAGCTGTCACCACTGTATACAGGTCTTCCACAGCATGTGCAGTATTCCTGTTTTTCTTCTTCCGGCTCCGGCGGTATGGTCTTCCAATGGTCATAGCCTTTAATGCTTTCCATCTTCATCCCACCCCATCAGTTTTAAAATCATGCCTCGCTCAACATAGCTGCTTTTGCAGACAAATCTTTTCAGTGCGTCCAGTTGCGCTTTCTGGTAGGCATATTTCTCAACAACTTCTCCGTAATCTTCAACAACGTCTGCTACCGCATCCATCACGCTCTCTAAGCTGCCTTTTTTCTCTTCTCCCATGTTCAAATCCCCTTTCATGTGTTATAATTTTCTTGAATGTTTTTCTGAGTGCTTGACTGGATTTTATCCATCGGCACTCTTTTTCTATACACATCCGGCTATCATAACCGCCAATGCGTATAGCATTATCACAAGTGTTATCCTGTAGTAGTTAAGCTTGTCTTCCATGCTCTCTACCTCCTACCCGATCATAAGTATCAGCATTGCGATGAATGTGACGAACCATAAGCAACGCCAAAAAATTATTTTTCTTTTCAGCTTGCGGATGATCTCTGTTGCCATTGTCATGTGTGCTTCCTCCTGTTCTTCAGATTTGCGAATTACAGGAGAATGTGTTATAATTAACCTGTATTCGCTAAGTGTTCTTTAGCGGTACACCGCCCTGTCTGGTATGCCAGTACCAGCGGGGCGCTTTTTATGTCCCTTTTATCGTCAGACCGATTGTGTCTGACATATATCTATATTCTTTTTATTCTTATTCTTCTTTATATTCTTCTATTGTTGTCAACTGGCTTGCGAATTGATTGTTAATGGATTGTTGTGTGGCTTGCTAACCGTTTTTGCTTGACAAGCAGTTTTGCCTTATTTTTCAAGGGTTGTGGCTTGCTAACTGGCTTGTTAAGTGGCTTGTCAAAATTTTCGATTTTTTGAAAATTTCTTTAATTTTGGCTTGTCAATTGATTGTTATCTGAGTGTCGTTTGGCTTGCGACCAGTTACCGTTTTGCCCTTATTTTTCAAGGGTTGGGGCTTGCTAACTGGCTTGCGATTTGACCAAAACTCAAATACCGTTTTCGCATTTACCTTTCCAATAATTTGAATACATTGAAAAATAAATATTTTTAGGCTTTTTTACTGCCTTTTGTACCTGTTTTTTTCACCTTTTTATGTAAGTTATTACCGCCAATGATGTTCCCATTTTTGTCCAGTTCGTCCCAAACATAACGCCCTTTACCTGAGTTCCGCCACTGTGAAAACCCTCTCAATTCTCCGTAGTCAAGCCATTCTTTTATGAGTTTTACATGGCTGTCTAGCATGAACTGAACGGTAAATTCCATTGTTGTGCCAACCGGAACGGTCTCTGAACATGCAAGGGATATTCTTTCTCCCTGTGGTGTATTTGCCCGGAGTGGTCTCTGACACGTTCCCATATCCCCGTCAAAAATAAGAGGTATTTTGCGCTCTTTCACAAAAATAAGACCGTCAATCTCCTTTTTGTACGCTTTGATTTTTGATGATTCACTACCTTTAACCTTACGGAGCATTCCGCATGAATCTTTGAACATTCCTTTTACCTGGTAGTCATATACGAACGGCTTTCCGTCTTCGTATTTGTGGAAAATCGTCATTGATTTCTCTTCTACTGCATCTACACCCAGTGTTGCTACTTCGTCCTCACGGGACGGTGCATCCGGTGCTTTTGATGCAATATAAGTCCGGTGGATCTCCTTATCCGCACACTGAGAACCTAATACTTCCTCAGTAAACGTGATTCTTACTTTTAGTTCTTTCATGATACTGTTTTCTCCTTTTCAATTTGTTCTGGTTGCTTTACCACTCTACGCGCCTCACTTCCTTGTCAAAGCAGTTCTTTTCCATGCTCTGCCTCGCCCTTTCATTTCTTACCATGCTTTTCTGTGCTTTTCCTTTCCCAAGCCGCGCTGCGCTTTTCTTCTCATCTCCGTTTCAGAGCTTCTCTCTTCAATTCCTCATCTTTTCGTGTCTGTTCATGCTGATCTGATACTTTTCGAATCCGTTCTAAGCGTCACAAAGCCATATCATTTCTTTTCTGGTCTCTGCCATTCATTTCCGTCTCAGTTACATTCAGTGCTTAACATTTCAGCTCCACAGCCTTTCGTCTCTTTGCTTTTCCATTGCATGTTGTCTTTTCTTCTGGATTCTCCTATACTATTCATACAGGCACTGCCATGCCGAGTAATTCAGAAAGGAGTATTTTATGACCAGAAATCAAGATTTAATCAATAAAACAGTTGAGATTACTGTAGCCAAGCTTTCAAACTCCAACGTTTCCGCAAATAAAGACGGTGGAGAACGTGTTGCCGAATTCATGCAGGAAATCTACAACAAATTAGTTGACCTTAGTGAAAAGGAAAACTAATTAAACTTTGCTCTGGCAGACATCAGCTCAGCCAGAGCTTTTGTCATTTCGGTCAATTCCTGACTTTCATAAATAGATGCAACACGTTCTGTTTCTTTCTGCAAAAAGTCACACAGTTTTTCAATGGTGTTATCTACTTTTAAAAGTTTGTCCTGTTCCATGTTGTCACCTCCCTGTATTCAATTGTTATGGTTCTGGCACCCCTTATGTTTTCTTCGTTGGAGTGTCCGGCTTCTTTTCTGCTTCATCTGCCAGACTTTCTACTTTGCCGAGAAAATAACCTTTGTCAAATTCTGATAAGTTCGGCATTGCCTTTTTAATCTTCTCAACTATCTTTTTTTCTTTCTCACTCATGCACTCACTTCCTTTCTGTGCTATACTCCTTGTATCAATACAAAGGAGGTACTCTTATAATGGAAATCGATTCTAAAAAACTGGCACAGATGATATCAGATTCGGCAATCAGGCTTTACAAAAAATCTTATTCTGATTGCTACGAAAAATATCTGGATAAATACGGTGCTGATATTGCAATGTCAAGAGCAATAAACGAATCAATCCCGATTCTCGTTGAGTATTTAGTAAAAGAAATTATTGAACTTAATAAGTAAGCTTTTTCCCAGTAATGTTGTAACTTTCTTTAATCTGCATAAGCTTTTTATCTATATCGTCAAATTTCCTTGAAATAACGATAAAGAATACCGCCATTACTGATAATTCAATAATTTTATTTTTCATTTTTGCTATCACCTCCTTGTTGATTCTAAAACAATTATATGTCGGTATAAAACATTTGTCAATAGTTAATGTTGATTTTTTCAACATTTTGTGTTATATTAGATTTACAGATAGGAGGTGAACAACACGAAAGACAGAATAAAAGAAGTCAGGAATTATTTTCATGTTACTCAGCAAGAATTTGCAGACAGAATTAAAGTGAAGCGAAACACAGTGGCAACTTATGAAATGGGGCGCAGCATTCCAAGTGATGCGGCAATCGCATTAATTTGTAAGGAATATGGAATAAATGAATTATGGCTGAGAACTGGTGACGGAGATATGCTGATAGATAATCCAAAAGCAATTGAGATTTCTAATTTATTATCAGATCTTCAAAAAGCAGACGAAAATGATTTTAAATGCCGACTTATTTCAGCTTTGGCAAGATTGGATGAAAAAGGTTGGGAAAGTTTAGAACATTTAGTGGACATGATTTCTGAAAAAGAAAAATAAAAAGAAAGACAAGGGCAATGCGCAAGTCCTTGTCTTTCTTTTTTGTTAATTATTCAATGAATTTTTTTACATAAGAATATATGTAAGTTAACCATTTTGGATTTTTTACTTTTTTTATTAATTTTATAACTTCATCTTGATACGTTTCTATGGTTTTCTTTTCATCCACATAAATCCCTCCAATATACCGACACGTCATTCCAGTAGCGATTACCTACATTGCAGAACATATGTTTGCTATCTGTCAATGTTTTCACTGATAGCATCTTTTACAATAAGATAGATGTACCGCATTAGGCGAGGGTCACGGATGCCTTTTATCATCCGCTTGATTTCGTTTTCATAAGTATCAGTCCATGTTTTGCTGCTCTTGCTGTTCATTTCGTCCTTTCCCATTAGATTACCTCCTATCAATGGCTTGACAAGTGCCATTTTTATCTTATAATTATACATGTAATATTTATATAAATTATAACTCGAAACTATAGTCAAGATGTTGGCTAAAATATCATATTTTTCATATAAAAATAATGAAAAATAGCCAAGATATTAGCCTTTTCGACAGGATGTGACATAATGCTAACGAAAAATGAAATGTTGGATAACTTCGCACATAACATCGAAGAAGAGCGGAAAAACCTTGATTTTACGCAAGTTCTCTTTTCTAAGATGCTGGGCGTGTCTGTGTCCACATACAAAAACATCGTTTCACGGAAGACTAATAATCTTGACGTTTTCTTAGCACTAAGGTTGTCGCAACTAACGCATAAACCTATCCCTGATCTCTTAGGGTGTTCTTCTAAGGAATACGAGGTATTGGGAAAGTACAGGCAACTGACTGACAGACAACGTGCGTATATTCTTGGCAAGATGGATTATGAAATCTCTATGAAAGTGTTGGAAACGGATCCAGAAAACATGTTGGATGTTCTATGCCCCACTGGTGAGATGGCTGACGGTATGATATTGGATTCCTCACACGAAGAACGGATATACTGCCCGGAATACATAAAAAAGTACGGTGAGACGTTACATTGTGGTATAAAGATAACGAGCAACCACTTGCTTCCTGTATATGTAAAGGGTGATATCATTTGCATATCCAAAAGAGTACCAAGAAACGGTGATACCGTGATTATTATACACAAAGAAACAGGACGTGCGTATATAAGGCGGTATGTACAGAGAGGTAAGACAAAGTTAGTCCCGATCAACGGCTTCGGTGATGTCATAGAAGTTGATCCGAATAGTTTTGAAGACATGGAACAATGGGTAAGGTTTGGAGTTGTGATTGCGGTATTAAGAAGATAGCATACTATGTATGCGGAGGTACTTATATGCAGAACAAAAAGGTCTTGGAATTAGATAGCTTTTTCGGGAAACTTGTTGCTTGTGATGAATATGTAGAGATTATTCCTATGTATGTAACAGATTCTCGAAAACAAGGGAGAAAATTCTATTATCAAAACATTAGCGGTATAACATGCAAAGAACCAAGTGTTTGGTGGGGGCCTGGATATATACAATTTATAATTCCGGGAGAACAGGCCAAGCAAATAAAATGGATGGACAAAGGCTGGAAGAAGGCGGTTAAAAATGATCCAAATTCTTTACTTCTTTCGGTTGTAGGAAAAGATTACAAAAAAAGATATAAAGAATTTATGGATTTTCTAAACAAAAAGATAAGTGAAAAGCCAGAATCTACCGCAGAAATTGTAAATGATCTAAATCAGTTAAAAACATTGAAAGAGCTTCTTGACTGTGGAGCAATCAATAAGCAAGAATTCGAAGAAAAGAAAAGAAAAATACTTAATAGAATATAATTATAGCATACTATATAATGAGGGAGGAATTAAAGTGAAAAAGAAAAAAGGTGGATGTCTCAAAACTATACTTATAGTGTTCGGAGTATTCGTAGTAATTGGAGCTATAGGATCGTTGGCAGGAGGAGGCAAAAGTGAACCTAAAAAAGTAAGCACTTCTTCTGGTCAAAACGATAAAAGTTCTCAATCGGGAACAGTGGATGAGAAAAAAGAATTTCAAGTTGGAGAAACAGTTTCGCTCAAAGACGTTAATGTAACTTTGGTAAGTTCTACAGAATCAGCCGGAAGTGAATATGTGAAACCGGATGATGGAAAAGAGTTTTTAATACTGGAATTTAACATTGAAAACAATTCATCCAAAGATATCAATATTAGTTCTGCAGCGAACTTTGAAGCTTATTGTGATGATTATTCGTTGAATCAAGACATTCTCGGGCAGCAAGCACCAGAAGCAGAGGGGAAAACGCAATTAGACGGATCAGTTGCTTCTGGAAAGAAAATGAATGGAATCATCGTATATCAAGTACCTACAGATTTTAAGAGTTTCGAAGTTAATGTTGCGCCGGATTTCTGGTCAACAAAAGATATAAAATATGTAATTAATAAATAATTCAAAATCCCACTACTGGCGAGGAAACAGTAGTGGGATTTTTGGTATTGTATGTAAAGTGTAATGCTCTTATATTATTTTACGATGCCGGATAAGAGCCAGTAGGTCGTGATAAGTCCTACTTTTCTGTCCGGTGTAAGTCCTCTGTTCCTCTGGAATACTTCTACACACTTCCCGAGGTAGTCTGTCCATCCCCCGTCGTAAGACAGCTTTGTAAAGCCATATACGTCTCTGAGGGTACGTCTAAGCCATCTGATAGCCGTGATACAGTTTTGCGTCTGTCCTGCCCATAAGATATGCGTTTTGGCAAAATTCTGTGAGCCGACACCGAATTTGTCATCAACAGACAGTGCGTTGGTATCAAACCCTTTGTTCATGGCTTTCTGCCATTCTCCAACACGGGAATTGTTAAGATAATACCGCTTGTCACCTTTCCAAGATTCATCTACCGGTTTAGGTGCCGGTGCTACAGTCGGTTTCTGCACAGGTTTTGCAGTACCACCAAGATTCTTATACACATAGTTCACATCCACATAACCTGGAATGCCTGGAATAGAACCCTTTGACGTGTACTGCCACATATCAATTCCGTCTACTCCGGCAGTTTTAGAGCCGTAAGATGCAATCCACAGAGAATATCCCCATGTCTGACCAATGTAGTTCTTGTACCAAGATGTAGATGCATAGATTCCGGCTTTATATCCATGTGCCACCATTGCGTCACAAAATGCTTTTGCATTGGCTTTTGCAACGCCCTGTGTTCCCGGTTGTTCGCTGTCGAAATATACAGGCCATGCCGGAGAATGTCCTTTCAGAAGTCTTAATGCATGGTTGATTTCTCCCCGCACCGCACCTGTAGTCTTTGCGTAAGAATATAAGTACACACCGTAAGGGATGCCAAGACGTTCACATTCAGATACATTTCTCAGCCATTTTTTATCATCCTGTCCTGCCTGATCTTGTCCATATCCGCATCTGATGATAGCACCTACAATGCCGGATGCTTTTACTTTCGCCCAGTCGATGTTCCTGTTATGTTCAGAAACATCGACTATCCTATTCAATATATCCCTCCTGTTTTAAGTGTTCTTTCGTTTCTGTAATCTCTGATGCATGATCTTTCACAAACTTTTCTGCATCTGTTTTTTCCATGCCGTAGTGTTCTGCCAATTCGTCTACAGTGTATCCGTAGGCACAGCTTTTGATCACTTCGCACATGGTTTCTTCGCTCATAGCTGCCATATTTTTTTCTCCTTCCCTGTTTGATAAGGAAATCATCTCATGTTTTTCGGTTGGCAATGTTCCCCACATTTTTAGGATAATGCGCACCAGTTAACAAACATAGACACACTTGAATTGTGTCCGTTAACAGTACGAATAACACAACTACTGGTGGTCGTACTTAAAACCTCTACTCCGAACGATTTTGTATTTTGCGATCCACCGGAAAGAGATACAAGTACAGTCGGAGCCTTTGAAAAAGTTTTTCCAAATTTTACAGTAGTATCTTTGTAAGTATTTGCAGGTGTTTCGATAAGAGACGTCGTGCCAAATACTGGGGCTTTTGCTTTTAATTCCGTAATATATGTCAGAATTGTTTTATTCCCTAATTCTGAAAACTTCCACGTAGATGCAATTCTGCTTTTAATCGTATCGAAAATAACACCAAGTTTTGTTCGATTTGTAATCGGTGTAGAATCTTCAACGATGATATCATCTGTATCATTTACTTCTGTAACTTGTGGAAGTTCTTTTATATATTTCCCATAAATTTTCTGCACTTTTTCATCAGCCATTTATATCTTCCTCCTTAATAGATAATGTTTGTGTAGCCATACTTTCTAATTCACTAATACGTCTTTCTAACTCGTAAATATCGTCCTCTGTAAGCAGTTTTTTTACATTTACGCCATTGTTCCAAATTGGCTGGTTTAATCCGAGTATGACTGTATTTGCATTAACATCTCCAAATTTAATATTTACAGACGTTCCAGATTCTGTCGTTTCTGTAGTAGCACTGTAAACAGTATAATCAGCATCATTAATGTTCCTTTTTAAATCTCCTGTCATAGCTCCACCAGCGGTCGGGACGTAAGGCTGTCCAGATCCTGAAAAGACTTCGTTTGCCGGAAATTCAATATCAGATTCGCCATTTACGCTTCTACTGCATCCACCGATAGTAATCTGTCTTTCTTTCCCCCATTGGTCAGTTACTATTCCGTCCTGCCCATCAAACGGTGTACCATTGATTTTAATATCGTTTTTCAGCGAAGTTGCTTTGATTTGAGACACATCAATATCAACAGATTCACTGCCATCTATAGTTGTTGTCCCTGTAGCATCGCCGGAAAGAGTTAGTTCAAACGGATTTGTTAATTTATTCGCTGTAGCAACGGAAAGAAGTTGTTTTAAAGTCTCGATAGAAATCTTTAGATCTTCTGTGCTTGTTTCTATGAGCAAGTAATCACTATCTGACAATGTTTTCGCTTCGTTCAACGCTTCAATGTATATCTGGTCCATACTATCACCTACTTACTATAGCATTTGATAAATCGCTTACCAAAGAGTTTACTTTTTCAACAAGTTTGTCGTATTCTGTTTTTTTAACGTACAGCTGATCTGTCTTTTCTGAAGAATACACTGTGGATCCACTCAACTGTGTATCATCGATTCCGACCTTTCCGGCTATGATTTGGTTAGCCTTGTCGATAGCTTCATTCGCTGTCTTTGACGCTTCTCTTGCGTCTTCGATAGCCTGTTGGATATTCGCCAAGTCTTGCTCAAAATCTTCTCTTGTAGCCAACGTCTTAAATGTTCCGGCTGAAAAACAGATAAATACTTTTTGGTTTTCGGCCACTTCGTCTATAGTTACCGCAAATTCACCGGGGAGCATCTTACTTGCGTCAAAATCTGCAAGTAGTCCCCTACGCATCTGTATAGCCATATTTTCTCCTTTCTATCCAGGGATCCATCTTACAAGAGAAACACCAGATGGTTGTGTCGGTGTCCCTCCACCGCTAGCAGAACCGCCTTTTGTATACCGTAAAACGTAATCCCATCCTCTCGAATAATTATAATATCTGCACACCCATATCTCTGTTCCCGTCTGATCCCCGGCTTCTGGATGTCCTCTTGTAGATGATGCTTGCACCATCTGACCACCACCGATGTACATTGCAGTGTGATATTTAACATTTAGCAGTACATCCCCTCTTTGCATTCCAGCACCAGTGGCTCTGTTGCAGCTTGCCGTTACATCCGTAAATCCGCAAGCACGAAAAACATTGTACATATTTCCCGTATAAGTAGCTCCATTTGATTTTACCGGAACTCCGGCTTGTTGCCATGCAGATATTACGAGTGATGAGCAATCATAGTCTGGATTCCCCCACCGGTTCGCTTGGCTGTATCCATGTCTGTTATCGTTTGCGATATTAATAGCCCATTGAACCGCACTTTCTGTTTTTGTCATATGCCTGTCTCCTTAAAATGTTGTGCCACTTGCAGTTCTTCCACCGACTAAATTGCCATTCACAAATTTTAAGTAACTTCCATCGCTAAACACGGCAGTTCCTGTTTTTGCTTTATTTCCATTAATCACAATCTCCTTTGCAGAAATGGCAATTTGATTTTTACTTAAAAGTTGTAATCTTTTTGAAACATTAAATTCGGAATAACCTTTTCCGATGTTTAGGTAATCCGTAGACGTAGCTCTCGCTTCTATACCATCTAATTCTCCAGAAATGTAACCTGTATATTTTCCTCCAGATGAGTAAAGATCAATTTTTGCATTATGCAAATCTATTTTTCTACCTATAGAATCTTCGGACACATAATGTCCTTTTGCATACACACCTTGATTATTCCATCTCCCTATTTCATTTCCTTCTGAATCTTGCATCGAAAGTACACCATTTTGGTTGTTATAGCCACCAAGTGTCAATGTTCCAGAATGTATCCAATCGCAGTTAATACCTACGGCAGAAAGTACATTAACTACTGCGTTTCCGTTAGAATCAAGTCCGGCATTCCATGTTTTGCCACCATCTGTAGATACCGCAAAAGCATCCCCGACCATCTTCCAGATGATATTTGAATCTTCCAGTTTTTCTTTGTTGTGGAGATAAAATACGATGGATTTATCATCTTGAACTTCTTCCGTTTTAAAAAATCCCATCCCTTGTGTCATTAATGCCGTAAGGGATTGAACAGCTTCATCGTATTTGCTGATTTTTTTATCAGCCATTGCAGAGGCCTTTTGTATTGCTTTCGTTTCAGAAGTCACGTACTTACTGCTGTTTCTAATTGCGTTTTCAGCCGAACATTTCAGCGAAGTAAACCCGAGGAAGTTAAAAGTAATATCAGTCAAGATGGTTTTGTTTACTTTTCCGTTCCTGTCGATAACATAGGCAAGATCCATAAAGTCTGCAAGAGGATAAGAAAGATGTTCGCCGGAAAAATTCATAAATGATACGCCCGTAAGTTTTGCTCCGACTGTATTAACCAGTAAGCTCTTATCTTTGATTAGTGAATTCTCTATACTCAATATGTATCCCTCAGAACCATATGTGTACGTTTTTTCATTCTCTGTAGTTTGGATTCCTGTGATAACTATAGGCTCTACTCCTGTTGTCAACCCAGTCTTCCACTGGGTTAAAAAGTGGAAATTATCAACCAATTTGAAATTACCATCATCCAAAATGTCACCGCTTGTATACACGTTCGTGGCATCCGTCAGAATGTATCCACTTGCTTCTTCCACATCCACGGAATGTACTCCAAGCACATTCCCGTTTTTAAGCAAGAACAGGTTATCTTTTTTCCCTATCAGTTGATATGTATTTCTCTGCTTTCTTTCAACAGACCTGTACATAATTCCATAAGAATCATCTGTAAGAAGTTCCAATCCATCATCAAACCATCCACCGTCAACATTCGAACCGCTTGAATATTTTTCGGAACTCCAATCCAAGTCATCGTAATAATACTCGCTAATGTCTTCTGAGAATGTACCGCCAGACATCTCCGCATAAGTTGAATACTTTTCTGATATCATGTCTGTTTCGAACTGACCACCGTCATAATTCTGTCTCGGATCGTCAAACCATCCACCGTCAATGTCCGCAATATTATCAAAAAGAGACATATCATACTGTGAAATCTGTAAATGGTTATCTGCATTCATCCACGCATTACCACCAGCAATCATTGCTATCCATCCGATCACCTGTCTGTGAGTGGTATTTGTGGGTTTTTCCTTTACCATGATGTTATCATCAGAAAACGAAGTAACATCCATCTGCACACCGCACGTTCTGCAAGAATCTTTCAGAATATCCTTTAAGCTGAGCGGATACGTTAAATGTGTGGTATAATCTCTGTCAAGTTTGTATGCATCGTCATAAGCAGAAAAGCTTACGGTATCCCCATAGCTTTCCGGGTCAATTACGGTATAAGTGCCACTTTTTATAGCCAGATCACCTATATCCGTGCTAATTGACTTATACAATGTTATCTTGGCACCAAGAAAGCTATGAACTCTATATCTGTCATCTGCGTTATACAGCTTTACTGTAATTTTTCTGGAAACAACATTGCCGAGTGGCAAACTTTGTGTACCAGCTCCATCAACAATGTTGTTGCCAGATATTAAAAATTCGGATCGGCCAAGATTTAACACTGTGCCATCCAAGAAAGTAACCCTTGCAGATGGATACCAGTCACTACGTCCGTATATAGCTTTCTTATATGCATTGCTAATGTGTATCATAGTGGATTCACCCCGATTATGTTAAAACTAAGGGACTGTCTCTTAAACAAATCTGACGCTGCCGACGACTTAATAGGTGTAGATCTCGGAGGTCGCCGTATCATT
>ERZ1023698.119-NODE-119-length-16013-cov-12.153904_pt1 | contig 16013 bp, 12 predicted proteins | sample MGYA00380349_ERZ1023698 | MGnify/ENA primary metagenome ERZ1023698 (study PRJEB33179, sample SAMN07449027) | human gut metagenome | biome: Human-gut; feature: Human associated habitat; material: Faeces | host: Homo sapiens | place: India:Kasaragod | collected...
CCGGCTCTACCATTAACACTTTCATAATTGTATATCCTCCTTCTTTTTCATTGCCATACCGGGAGCGGCTGGCGTTTTTTCCTGGGTTTTTGCCACAGAGAGCTTCCCCAGGACGGAAGGCTTCTCCTGGTTTTGGGGCGTAAAAATACCGCCCTCCGAAACCTCGGCGGCGGCATGTTCCGTTTTGGTCTGTTCCAGTCCTTCAACCGTATAACCAGGTAAGAGAGTGCCATGAACCATAAAATGACGCTCATATTCTTTCGGAATTGGCGGGGAAATTTCCGTGAATAAATGGGAATAGGCTTTCTTCCGCCCGTCCAGGTATTTTATGGCTGCATTCTTATCTGTATATCGTTTCTGGTTTTGTCCGGCAATCTTTGCTCCATATCCCTGCTTCGGGGAATGAATACGGACTTCCCATGTCACATACCAGGCAATCGGAACACTCTGTTTGGTTTCTCTGTCATATTTCGTATCTTCCCAAATACTGCAGGTCATCTGATAGACCCGGTTGCTGATTTTCTGATCCGCCCTCCAGTTATCGGTGTCTTTCCACTGGTTGCCGGTATGTTCGATCTCCGGTGTACGAAGATATTCCAAAGCCCGGTTGATCGTCTGTGTTGCCGCTGCCTGCTGTTCCCACTGTTTTGCGGCAGCCACCACGATTTCATAGGCTTTCTGCTCCCCGTCGATACTTCCCTGGCGCATGGCTTCCAGGCTATCTGTTCCCATTGTGATCAGTGTAGAAATATCCACATTTTCACAAACTACGCTGTGCTCAATTTTAAGCTCCGATCCCGGCGTCAAGTGGTCGCCATACCGGTAGGCATGATAATCTTTATTTTCTTCCAAAATGCTGTTCACCTCCTGCTATATTTCCGGCTCGTGGTTTTTTCTGGAAAACGTCTGTGCCGGTGATTTTTTATCTGCCGGCCTGTTTGCCGCAAGCTGATCCATCACGGAAGGACGGCCGACGCCGAACATGGATAGCTGCCCGTCCGCCGCCTCACGAAGTTCAGAAACAGAGAGAGGAAGCGTTACATCGGCATGGGTCAATAGCTGTTCCCGTTTCAAATCCTGAATGATCTCGTCAAAAACAGCGTTGATTGCACGGCGTTCTTCCCCCACAGGGAAGGCTTTCAATACCTCCATTTCTCCGTCTTTACCGGAAACCAGGGTAAGGGCACAGTCGGCATGGCCTGCCAGATAATCCGATGTGTAGGGCAGTTTGTCCTTGATATAACAGGCAAAGGCTCTGGCTGTCATTTCCACATTGCTGTCCCAATAACCGCCGTCTTTTTCACATTCTTTTCCCATGCGTACCGAATTACGGTAAAAATCAGTTTCCGTCCGTCCAATCTGCGGAGCTTCCTGCGCCTGCATCCCGGAAAGCATACGCTCAAAAATTTCCAGCCGTTCCCGTTCACTTTTGGGAATTACCCGGCCGGTAACATTCTTCTTAAATGCGCTGATCTGTTCCACAGAGCCGGGTTCGCCGGACAAAAATGCTTCCCGCAAGACTGCGTAGGTTTCCATCTGTTCCTCATTGCCATACCGTTTCAGGGAGGCAAGAACCGAGGAATCCAGCCAGCTTGCCGCATTTTTCCGGGTGCGTTCTGTTTGTGCTTCCGTGCGCTTTGCTGCCTGTTCCGGTGTTTCCGGTTTATACTTCATGGTGTCAATGAGTTTTTGGAACGGCGCATAGAGGTGGGGCTGTTCTGACAGCATCCCTTTTGCTCCCATCTTTGTACCAAGATAATCGTCAAGTCCATGCCACCATTCATGTGCCAGGGAACCGGCCCCGTGCATTTTTGTAAGATTGATGACTGTACGCAAAGGTTCATAATGAGCTGCAGCATTGCCACTGCCTCTTGCACCAAAAGCGATAGCAAGTGTTCCCTGATAAGCAATATCTTTATCGCTGATCTTAAGGGCTGACGCCAGATCCTTTAGTGCTTCAAATCCCATGTTAAGGGAGGTCTGCCGGTCGTTCTGGTTCATCCAGTTTCCAAACTCACCGCCGCGGAACCCAAAGGTATCAAGATAATGCTGTCCGGTGATCTCCACGCCATTCCGATAATCCGGTCCGGTACGTTTGACATGGGCAAGCTGTGGAGGGACAAAACGGATCTTTCCGTTTTTGTTCCTGCCTTTGGCAAGTTCCTGCACCCATTTCAGGGCAGCTTCTTTGGTCTCAAAATTGGTCCGCAGGATCGAATAGCCTTTTGTCACATAGTAGGTACCGGGTTTCCAGTCCTCATTTTTAGAATAGGTATGTTTCCCGTCGTTGAAGTGGATCGCATAACCTTTCGGTATTTTCTGCTCTTTGGAAACACAAAACTGTTCCTTTTTTGCTTTCTGAGCAAAGTTGCGCTCAAAATATTCAGCCGAGCGGATCAGCATGGTATTGGACAATTTGTTTGTGATCACGGGATTGTCCTGTCCCTTTTTCGTTGCCCGGTAATGGATTCCGCTTCCCCAGCCCTGTACCTTTTCTAAGTATCCATTGTCAGCGAAAAAGCGGTCATAGGCTCTTATGGCATCCTCCACAGTACGGACATCTGAAAGCACTGTCTGCAATTCCCGGACTGTTTTTATATATTCCTTTTGTCTCGCGGTCCGTTTTTCCGGGGTGTCATCCGTGCGGTAATACTGAGGGGAAGCGTTTAAGCCGTCCCTCGCTTTTTTGATAAAATAGACCACGCCAAGAGGAATCCCTTCCTCCAGCATGGCTGCATAGTCCGGCTTTTTCCAGACATTATCCTTTTTCACAAATTTTTCGGCTTCGCGCTCATTCATGGCTTCCAGATCATCCGCATACAGCCCGCGGTCTTTCCACAGGTCTTTTTTCGCACCGCCGATCTTTTCGCCGAAATCTTCATGCACTCCTGCCAATCTTCATCACCTCCAGTCTGTGTAGAATTCTTATCGCTCCGGGGCAGGGCGGCGTTCTTCGTTTTTGAGAAGTTGTGGGAGGTTTCCTGTGAGCCGGTCAGTTTCCCTGCGGATCAGTTTGTCCAGAGCGCCTAAATCCTCCGGTGCAATGGCAAACTCCCGGTAATTTTCATACCACAGGCCCGTAGAGACTGCCGCAATGGGCGCAATTTTCTCCGAACCGGATGGAAGAAGGCGATACACAGGGGCTTCGTCATAAAGAAGCATCTGTTTTGCCGTTCCCTGTGGTATGCGGTACTTATCCATATCCGGGTTCTGGGCTGCCTCCATATATTGCATATTCAGGCGTTCTTCTAAATCCTGGGGCATATAACGAAATGCCTGATCCATCCACTGTCTGAACATCGTGGAATAGTGGTACTGCCATTCCGTAACTTGATTCGGGGCATAAGAAAACCCCCAACTTTTCAGAGCATCTTTTTCGTAAAGCTCCATTTCAGTCCATTCTTTCAGGCTGACCGTAGCCGCTGAACCATCTTTGCGTTCGATATTGACGCCGCAAGGATAGAGGATATTTCTTTTTATATCCTGCCGCAGCGTGTCTAAATCCATCATCAGGACATCTCCGTACAAGTGACCGCCCTCTCTGCGATCCGTATGAAACAGGAAAGCCCTCGCTCCGATAAACTCCGTTGTTGAGATCATTTGATAAAGATCCGCCGTAGAACAATAAGCAAACAAAGCGTCGGAAAGCCATATGTGATTTTTTCCCATGATGGCAATGGAATCAGCCCCGGTATTTGTCGCCAGAGAACGCATATTAAATTCGCATTCCCTAAGAAAATCTCCGGCAAAAATATGGAGCTCATACGCAAAGACGGATAAGTCTGTATCACGGATCAAATGAATCTGCGGTAGTGGTTCCTGATTCAATCAAATTCCTCCTTTCATGTGAAGCAGCTCTTTGACCTGCTCATTTTCCGCAAACGGCTGGCTATCTGTCTCCGCCATTTAATCAATCCCTCCCATCTGCCGGTAGCTGCCCGCCGGCAATCTTGCCGACAATCTCCGGACCGGTTTCATAAATCTGCATGAGGCGTTTTGCTGTGCCGCAGGGCTGTGCAGCTCCGCTGGTCCAAAGACGCACTGTGGATGGGGCAACATTCATCAAAAGAGCAAAGCCCTTTTCGTTCATGTCCAGCTTTTTCATCAGCGATTTAACCATATCGGGGCCGTAGTCTGGACACCGGGAAGCCTCGGCAATCATCTGCAAAGCGGTATTTTCAATTTTTTTCATTTTCAAATCCTCCTGTTATTTGTTTTCCAGCCTTATGCCGGAGCAAAGCTGATCTGGTTGTGTTTCATCCTTTTGGCAAAATCCGGCAGCGAATAATTTACCCCGTCAATTTCTGCATGGGTGTCATCCAGACGATGACAAACAGCAAAGTGCCTGTCCCCGTTTCCATAGAACAGGCAGAGTAAACCATTGTCGGGAATGGAAAACAGCGCTTTTCCGGCGCTGTCTGTAAAGCAGATATGTTGAGATCCATTCATGTTGAAATCCTCCCTAAATTGAAACAGCCGCCTCTTTTGGGCGGCGTTGGTGCTGGCTGGTTTGCAGTTGTTCCCGAACCAGCAGCAATTTCTCATTGTAATCTTTTCCCATCCGGGGAGGGTTGACACTTACCCGGATATGACGGAAACGTTTATCCTCGTGAAGCATGGTCTTGATTTTCCGGGCATTGACAAATCCGGCAAGGTCGTGGTCCATATAAAGGGTAACACGCCGTATCTCCGGGTGGCGTTCCAGGAAAGAAGTCAGCGCCACATGGGAAGTACCGCCCAAAGACAAGCGATAACCATTCCATTTCCATCCCTCCAGCTCTTGAAGTGTCGCATGGGAAAGCGCATCAATAGGAGCTTCAAAGACTGCCACATGCCGGCTGCCCGGACTTTGCGGGGGATAACAAAAGTTATATCCTTTGTCGCTGCCATAGACATCCTTTTTGAGATTGCCGCTGATACTGCGCATACAGGCAAACTTCGCTTTCCCGGAATCATCTTTCCCAACAAACACACAAACCGGTTCTCCATGATACCGGGCTTCGTAAAAAATCCCGGCTTGTAAACACTGGCGAATGACTTCTGAGCTGATCCCCCGTTTCTGCAAATAGGAGACCGCAGCGGTCGCGCAACGTCTGGCCCAGGGGAGAGCGAATGTTTTCTTTTCCGGCTCTTTTGATACCTGTATTTCTGCCGTACTTCGGTAAGCCGGTTCCTGTGGGATTTCGCCACCTACCAGAGCATGAACCGCATCCACAAGACCATATCCCCGAATCTGGATCAGGTAGTCCAGCGCATTGATACTCCGTCCGCGGCTGTTCCAGTACCAGTACCTTTTCCCGGTCACATATACCAGACTGTCATGCTCCTTATGCCGGAAATTAGGTCCATCCTGTTTCAGCACGCCGGGTTCATGGAATTGCAGGTAAGTAAACAAGTCAGCTTCCCGCGCTGCCTGAATCTGTTCTTTGGTTACGCCGGGCATAGTACCGGCACAGTGTTTCTTTTCATTGTGCTTTGCCTCCTTCCTGTGATGAAATGAAAAAAGACACCCAAAGGTGCCTAACAGCCGTACAGGTCGTGATTGACCTCGGCACGGTAATAGCTGTCCATTGTAGCCGGGGCATTATACAGCGCCGCCAGCAGATACGCTTTGATGTTTCCGACCTTCGTTGTGTTCTTGTCGATACAGTCAAAGACATACTCTAAGTGGCCGGAATTGATCTTCAGGAACCGGCTCTTGACGATCTCCCTCGGAAAATCATCTCCGGCAATGCGAATGTAAGGGCGTTTCGACAAAATCACTTCAAGCATAAGTTCAAGGGCTTCATCCAAACGTTCCCTGCCATACCGTAAGACCAGTAAGTCATATTCAATACTTTCTTTGATGATTTCACGATAGGCTTCTATCAGCTCTATCCGATCCATCCCATCCGTGCGGTTTGCCGCTTCCGGCTCTGCCGGATAGATTGATGGATAAGTTATTGATTTATCTTTTTTTGATTTTTTTGTTTTTAATGGATTAGTATTTAATTGTGCCGGATTTTCCTGTTCAGGTTCCGCCTGTTTAGGTTTTGCCTGTTCTGGTTTTACCTGTCTTGGATTTTCCCGTTTAGGTGAAAGCCCTGTGTTTTCGGTACTTACAGGCTGCTCATGGATCGTATATTCAATGTCTCCCAACTGCCCGTTATCATAGCGGAGGCGCTGTCTGGTGAGATAACCATGCCGCTCCAGTTCCTTCAGGGCAGTAGTGATAGAATCCACACCATCCTTGCAGATATGGGCGAGTCCCTTTGTGGTATAATCCCAATCTTCCGGCAGCGACAACATAAGTGATAAAAGCCCCTTTGCCTTTAAGGACAACTCCGTATTGCGCAGATGGTGATTGCTCATTATCGTAAAGTCCTTTGTTTTCTCTACACGGAATACTGCCATTGTACCGCCTCCTTTCTTCGACTATTCCGTTACAAGGCATGATCCCTGCGGTCATAATGGAGATGACCGTCAGAGACCTTCGCATGGTTTTTCAGTTTCACTTCGCCCCGTTCCTGGCTCTCTAAAAATTTCTGATAGCCGGCATCTGTAAGGAACAAGCGCATCTTATCGCCTTTGTCGCCAACAGGGGAATCGTAAGACAATACATCAAAGACGATCATGTGCTTTACTTCTGGATCAAAGCGTTCAAGTGCCATGATGTCATGCCCCTTCAATTTTTCTGCCCCTGATTGTTGTCTGGCCTCGGCGATCTTTTCTCCAATCGTCCGGGCTGGATAGGGCAGACGGTAATTCTTCTGAATATCTTTTACCAAGTCCATGCACTCTGCATTTGACAGAACACGAAGTTTTGCCATAAGACCTTCTGCCGCCTCCCGCTGTTCGGAATTATTTGAATACCGCACGGTCATATAAAGTTCATTCAGGATCTTTGTCTGATAATCGCCCTCCACTTGAAAGAGCAGCTTTTTTTCCATTTCGTTTAATTCCATGTGGATCTCCTTTCTCTCGAAAATGAGTATGAAAAAAGGGCGTCCACCTATAAAAGTGAAACGCCCACGGCAACCAGCGGTCAGACATAAAGCCGGACCGCTGGCACTATTAAATTTTGTCGTTAATAAAACAGCCTCCTTTTTTCTTTATAGTTTTCGTCAATTTTCAACTTGGAAAAGGAATTGAATAAAAGACGACAAACGCTCAAACCCCTTGAAAATAAAGGCTTTTTCTGTTTGTCGTTATTATACCGTAACGGCACACCTTCGCAACGCTGGCACTGCAAAACGGCGTGGACATTAAAACCGTATCTGGCATGCTGGGGCATTTTTCGGCAGGCTTCACGCTGGACACCTACGCGCATGTAACGACCTCCGCCAAGCGTGAAGCGGCAAAAACAATGGGCAACCTTCTCTCTGGTGCGGTATAATCCTTTCCGCTATCCGCTCCCGTTGGGGTCAGCGTTTGGGTCAGAAAAAACAGCAAGTAAGTTATTGGGCAGAAAAGTGCGGAAAAAGTCCTGATTTCGCAAGAAATCAGGACTTTTTGGTTGCGGAGACAGGACTTGAACCTGCAACCTCCGGGTTATGAGCTGCGGTCAGGAATACTTTTGCGGCGATTATTCAGGGGTTTGGCACATATTGACGGCTTTTTCCAACGCTCCGAATCCACTGAAATCTGCCCAATCCACTGTGTGCTAACCCCGTATGGGTCAAAAACATGGGTCGGGCGGTTTTCCTCTCCCAAGGCAGAAACCAACTCCCATCCCAAGGTGTCGTGATTGTACCATAGCTTTTAGAAATTGCAAGTCTTTTCTTCCCAAAAGAAACTGCCGCCGGATGGTATCAACCGATACCACCCGGCGGCAGCTAACAATACGAAGTAATCAAATAAGTGGAAATCTTACTCTGCTAACAAATCAATTTGCTACCAATGCAGTCAGAGCATCCGCTGTGTCCTTAGATTTCTCGTCACCAGCAGTCTGTGCGATCTCAGCAGCTATCGCCTCTTTATCCATCTTCAGCTTATCCAGCAGGAAAGCATGCCTCAAATCAAAGCTTTGGAACACATCATCCCATGTCAAAGCATAGACTTCATAGTTGTCAATTTCAGCAACCAAGCCCTTTTTGCCTTTAGACTTCTGGGAATCGTATCGTGCCTTGACATCGTCATCAACAGCGCTACATACAGCAATAAACTTCCATCTGCGGTACTGGCTATTAAACAACGGTTGTTTTCGGACGTAATCCATATAGTCTTCAATTTGACGTAAAACCGCTTTGGTGAGCACTACTTTGGGTGCTTTCAGCTCAACGACCAGATTTTCCTGAATCGCACTACCATTTGCATCCTCAGTATTTCTTGCAGCACAAGCAAAAATATCCATCCGGCGAAGCTCTTCTTCATCTGGTGTCAACACTGGATTTGGAGCCTTATCACCATAGAGCAAGTACAGATACTCTTCAAGCGCCTTTTGCATTCGCTTGTCTGCCGTTACCAGGTGATACTGTTCTCCGAACAGCCAGTAATGCTGCTCCACAATCTTTTGAACGTGGTCACGTTCATTCGCATATCCTGCACAGTCAAAGACGATTGTCTTGAGAACCTCGATGACCTTATACCGGTCTTCAATAAAACGAATGGTTGCTATAATATTCTCCAGATGTGTCCGCTTTAACACAGATGCAAATTCTTCACGCTGCTTTGGCGACAGTTGAACAATTTCATCGATAATGGAAAGAACATTTTCCCTTTCTTCGGAGCTGAGCAACAAATTCAAAAAACCCAGTAAAGATTTTTCCTGAATCGGCTTCAGGTTATGGAATATCCTAGGCTGAATTCGATAAATCTCCTTTGTGACTTGCACCAAATCCTTTTTACGTAAGGCCCCGTAAAAGTCATTCGGGAATGTAGGGAAAGAATCTCTGGCCTCCATTCGCGCAATGGCTTTATCCACTTGTGCCGCCATGTGCTTATGCAAGCTTTCTTCTATAACATCCTGAATTTCTTTGCTTAACTCTTTTAGAACCTTCTTGTCTTCATCATACTCATTCAACGCAGTTTGCCCATCAAGTTCTACTCTTTTGCCCTTTAATGTAATTCCGTCTCTTCCCAAAAAGAACGGCGAAGTGACAAATACACTGTGGTTAAAATTCACCGTATTACGGTTAAATGTTGTCGTATCCTTCGACCTAACAACACCCTCTTCATCCAGGAAATACACAGAGAAATTCTCTGTAATTTTCTCATTCCAAACAATCAACGCAATTTTGAACGGGATTCTGGATATTAGGATTTCCTTTTCAACACTTGCATCAGTATTAATGTACTTTCGATAATCCAACTCTGTACCATTGATGGTTAGTACGATTTTCTTATCCTTATTGAGGTACAGATACCATGCAAAGGCTTTGAGCATAGTATCTTCTAACTGCGCAAAGGTTACATCATCTTCACATATACCATCAATGCCACTGATGATCAGTCTCGTGCCCGTTGATCTCGTTGTTGGTGCCGGATCAGAAACATCGCATTGGTTTTTATCAGCATTCTCCAAGCTGATTGTATACGCGATATTGCCATCTGGTGTTGCCGTTACCGTCGACCATTCAGCCAAGGATGCAAAGGAAAAACACGAGAATCGTCCTTTGCCCTTGTTTGCCTTTGTTTTGATTTGCAGGGATCGGCTGTTCTTTTGAGAATCGAGGAATGCACCAAATGTGCGTTCAAGGGAATCATAGGCGATTCCATCTCCGTTGTCAGTGATAACAATCTCTGCACTTCCTGTCAGCTCATTGGGAATACAATCAATTGCAACAGCGGTTGCATTGGCCTCAAAGCTGTTCCATACATATTCGCACAGGGCATCCTTGTAGTCCTTCGTAATACCCGAACTCTCTACACTCTGATTGTTTACACTAAGCTTAAGAATCATTTGAATACCCCCAACTGTCTATATCTGTCGCCGAGGTTATACTTCTATATTTGTATTCTATCATGGAATTTGTCCAATTTATAGCATCAATTTAGGAAAACACAAAAATAGTTGTTTTGTAGACTTGCAATAATCTGCAGTTATCAGCCATCCAACAGGGAGGGCTTGTGCTATATTGCAGCCTGTGGCAAACCAAAAGAGCAACTATCACTTCGTTTCCCACAAATACGCCAGTCAGCAGGCTCGTTATTTGGCTCAACCGAAATTTATATTTTGTACAGAATATTTTTCATTCTCCTATTGACAAATCCCTTTCAGTGCTGTATATTATTTCCATCAATTTCTAAATTTTGGATGAAAGGAGTTTTATATGAATACATCCAACACTAATGACTATTCCGTTTTTAAGGATGCGCTAGGGAAGCGCATTCAGCTTTTGAGAACTGCAGCAAGCCTAACGCAGGAGGCACTAGCAGCGAATTCCGGATTGACGCGCACGACTATCGTTGATATCGAGAAAGGTGCTACAAACCCCACATTAGAGGGACTCGCTCGCATTGCATCTGCACTGGGACTCAAGGTGCCCGACCTGTTCTCTTCCGGTGTAGCGCACCAAAGTACCTACATCATGCAGCCCACCAGCGGAAACCTCTATACACCCTTGGTGGAGCAATTGACCACAGTTAAAAATGGTGAGCTGAATATCCATGTTGCCTATGCTAAAAGCAGTGGCGTCGATCTGCTGACAGCGGCACTCCAGACCTTCCGCAGCGCAGGCGGACACCTCCGTGTACTCGCTGGTATTGATCAGAAAAACACGACCGCTGAAGCCCTATACAAACTCACAAAGCTCTGCGACGAACTCTATGTAGTCCATGATAGCGCATTTGCTCAGACATACCATCCTAAGATTTTCATCGTCCGGAATGCGGATCAGGCATGGGTCGCTGTGGGTTCCAACAATCTGACTCGTGGTGGTTTGTGTACCAATTACGAAACCTGCAACACTCAGTTTCTGAATCTGAACGATACGCTGGATCACAGATCTTACGAGAATCTGACGGAAGCATTCACCCTGTATCAGGAGTCTAATCTGGTAAAAAGGATTTCTTCTGTTGAGGACATCCAAGAGCTTCTGCGTAATGGTCTGATTGTTCCCGAGCAGCAGAGCCGACAAAACTCTACCAAGCGCAGTAGCTTCAGTGCGAATACACACTTTGGCCACCGTGCAGTTTCCAATCTCCCCACCGCATCGGTAAAGATTCCCGTCCCCGCCAATTTGTTTGCAGGCACATCTTCCAATTCTAGGACAGGCAACAACGAAAGTGCCGCCACACAGCAACCTACCGCACCTTTGCATGATTCTGAAGTCACCGCAGCATCTTTTCTTTCTTTGGAAGCATCCAGTGATGTACAGGCAACCTACTGGTTCGAAATGCGCGCAAGCACCGGCGGCTCTAGAAACATTCTCGATCTTTCTTCTTCCGCTAAGCTTCAGAGCGGCACCCACCCCAATGTAGAAAACGGATCTATCCCCGGTAGTGTGGCCTTTTTCGGTTTGGATCCCATGGCTCGTGATGTGGAGAAGAATGTCACTATCGTCTATAACGGTATTTCCTACTATCCCAGCACCATCAAATTTGCACCCAATAATGCATCCTGGCGAATCCAGCTCAAGGGAGATGCGGAGACCGGCGACGAATCCCTTTCTCAGTATGGCAAAACAGACTTTGCCTATCACATTCTCGTTTTCCATCGTGTAACCTCTGACCACTACATTCTTGAAACCATGGCCGAAAGCGAACTGGACGCACTGAAAGCAAACAGCGAATTCTGGGCAACCAACGGCATTAATAAGTCTTCCAAGGCATTTGGTAAGATCAGAATTGGATAATTCCAATAGATAAGACGCAGGCCCGAAAGCCTGCGTCTTTTACTATGCCTTAAAGGAGTTGCGAACCATTTTCTCTTCTGCGCTTGTAAGACCATACATCTGGAAAATAATCTTGTCGATTTCCTCCCGTACATCTGCAGCGGTTTTGTAGTAGTTATCCGCATTCTTTATTTCCGGAACACCATCCCACAAACCACACAAGTCCGGCTCATTCCGGTATAGTAGCCGTTCCAAGGCTCTGACCGCATCCAATGCCGTATAATCTACACCATGTAAAGTAACCATGCTGTTCCATGCCTCTCGGAAAGGAACAGGAATCTGCCGTACAACACTCTGCGTCAGATCAATACCCCCCATTTTCAACCGTACAAAAAAATCAAACACCTTGGAATTAAACAGCGCCAGTATCATCAAAAGATCCTCAACTGGTGTTGTCTGGAGCAATTGAACGGATTGGCAAGTTGGCATTGACGGTATGATCGATGCAATCATAGTCCGTTGATTGGTGGGAGAGGTAAGACTTCTCCAGCACAGAGAATACGGTTGATCATACCTATCAAGAAATGATTCCCAAAATTTCTTATCAATAAAGTATCTGCACTCCGGAGCAGGCTTTGGGGCAACAAAACTATCACCCGGTTGCCGTCTAGCAGATGCCTTTGCTTGATAACGTTCATCAGCACTCATTCCTGCAAATGTGGAAAAACGATTATCATATTGTTCGATGAATTTTCCCTCATAGATTGGGACTCGTGTTTTTTCCGACTTTGTAGAAATGTGTTCTGCATGCGCAGTAAGGTGTACCAACCTACCAAAATGACACTTTGGAAATTCTTTTGCAAACACTGACAGCGATCTGTGTGTTCGAAGTAAGAACGAGAACTCCTTCGAATCTGCCACATTCGGAAGCAGTCCTGTTTCCGGATTGATAAGTTCCAGCTCCTCGCTCGTAACATTGATTGGCACAGACGACAATATCTGTTCTTGCTTAGTCAGTCCATAATGTACCTTTATGCCACCGGCATGTTCTCCTCCGAAGAAGAGTACACAGAATTTCTCGCGGCTGTCAATTTGGAAAAGCTTCTCCCGATTATCAAAGAGAAACACCTCTGAAAGTGATCCCTGATTAACAAAATGTCGGAAGCAAGACGAATAGCAAGTTGATGTAACCAGCGCACTTTTCGCTATAATCGCTGCAAAACCATCTTTTTCTGTCAATCGAGAAGCTAGCTCAGCAAACATTGCATATGTGTTCAGCTCCCCAACCAACGATACTTTCAGGAGCGGATGTTTAGGGATTTCTTTTTTCACCGAAGCATAATCATCTTGCAGAAGCTGGTAGTACTCCAACAGTTCTAGCCAATTAACCGCAAGTTTTTTAATTTCCTTTTCGCGCTTGTATTTCTGCGTGATTGCTGAAATTGCAGGACAAACCGGTCTAAAAAATGCCCGTTCTTCATAGAGGAGCTTTTCCCATGGCGGATTTCCTAACACGACCAGGTTTTGTTGTTCCAGTTCCAAGCAATTGATTCCTTCTGTCTCAGCATACAATCTGTTAAGCGCAAAATTATCAAACCTCACTTCTAGCGGTGCAATTTTATCGCTATGAAGCAATGGATTGCCTACAATAAAGTTCTTTGCGACCTCACGAAGCAAATTTTCATCATCTTCAGCTTCAACTGCAGAAACAATCCGCGCAATGGTGATCATCAGTGCTATTGGGTTGACATCTACACCCCTCAACTGAGTTGCCAGCTTCTTTCTGGAATAACCCAATACATGATTATCAAAATACTGGATTACCGCTAACAGAAATTCTCCGCATCCACAAGAATAGTCCAGGAAGGTTATATTCTCATACTCATTGTAGCAAGCAAAAGAGTCTGAATCTATCGCACGCCTCCGCTTTCGATCCATGTAGCTCTCTAGCGCACGATAAGTAATTTGCGCAGAAAAGTCAGAAGAAGTATAATATGCCCCCGCAATATCTCGGCTAACTTTATCGATTTTATATCCAACTCTCTCAGGCTGTACGCAAAACTCGCTTGCCAAAAGTGCATCATACAGGATTTCTGGTTTTGCTGCAAGTGCGCTTTCTTCTGGCCAATTGTTAATAATGCATTCGCGGTTATTCTCAAAGAACTCTGTCGTGCTCTGTGGGATTAACTCAATTCTTTGATAGAGCGCTAATTGATCTTTAATTGGCATATTCTCGCGCTTGAGAAGATAGCAAGTGCCATGGCAAAAGTAAATCGCCTCGAGATGCAATACCGCTTTTTTGACTTCGCATATACGCCTAAAGTCACCACGAAAAATTTCCGAGATGGTGGTCGTAATTGCATTTTGAATTATATGTATCTGGTTGCTCATGCTTCACCATCCTCAAACCTTTCTTGTGAACATTCCGCCCTCATAATGATAGTACGGACGATTACTGAAGGTCTGTGTATGAATAGAATTGAACTGCATCGCAATCCATTCTTCTACTGTATCCCATTCGTTTTTCAACCCAGGATACATCTCATAGAACTTCTGGCACAGTTGTAACATCTGCATTTCATCGCGAGTCTCCACTCTAAAACCAAGAATTGCTAGAACAATGTTGTGCAATACCAAGTTCTTGTACTTGGCCTTGCATTCTTCGAACGTCTCAGGAGAAGACGAAATCAACTCAACAATTAGTTCTGGACTAACCTGTTCCTTACGTGCGATAAACTCCAACAAGCCATCACAACCCAAGGATTGTTTATTCACTCTGGTTCGAACAATCTGACAATTCGCATCTAACGCCTGGGCCATTACTTTATCCAATTTGTTCGCGATCGACGTTCCGGTTATGTCTATAGCAGGTACTCCAACAGTTTCATTCAGTTTCGAAAGCTCTGCTTTATCAAGCGCATATGCCTCAAGAATAATGTCATCAAGTTTCTTTTCGCAGCTTAATTTCACTAACTCGTCTTGCATTTCTTTCAGGAAAAGCTGCCATACAAAAGCATCCAAAGACGCGAATTCAATAACCGGTACTTGCCATTCCAAATTATTAGGTCGCACTTTGAGCTGCTCTCTTTTTCTGTCATAACATTCTCGTCCTAAGCTATTCAGCTCAATTCGATCAAGCAAACCAGTAGGAACCGGAACTCTTGAAATGTATCCGGCTGCAACCGTAAGCTTTGGCGAAAGCGCTCTTAAATAATAGGAAAACACTCTAGAGTTCAACAGTGAAAGATGCGCGTAAGGACTTCCCTGAACATCTCTAATCCCCGGTCCAGATGCCACAAACAGCTGACCTTCTTCCAGCAGACGAGCGTTGAAGCCGGATGTACCAGTATCGCTATAGACCAGCGATGTTCTATCGAAATACTTTGTGTTGCGCAGAGCCGAACCCTTAGTCGCACGAATATATTCGCCGTCAGCGCCCCATTTTAAGACATAGCTATTAAGTCCACACCAGCGAGAATAACTGCCGCCTTTACTAACAGGAACCCACTCTGGATCATTTAAATGTTCCCAGTAATAGCCTATTAGTCTAGCTGCATCACCCGTTGAAGTGCCCTGCATCGGGATTCCGTAATCTCCGTATTTCCCTGGCATAGCATGTACAGTATTGGGGGTGGTTTGGCTTAAAGAGAAAGCCATGTGTTCACCACCAAAAAGCTGCGTCTGTTGCATAAGCAGCACCGAATCGGAGGCCTTTCCCAGTACTGCAGCTTTTTCTTTAAGCGGAATATCTCTCAATGTCAACACTTTGACACATGCATTCGCATACGGTGTTTTCGTAACCCTGACCAGCGCTACATTTGCCTTTTCTCCACTTAGATCATAGAATGCTCCAGAACCTAAGTCTGCAATTGATTCTATCGTATTATTGGTGATAAGTTCTCTTCGCAAATTCTCGAAACTGTCTAAATACATCCAGCTGCTTTGCGTAACAAGTCCAATCGTTCCACCTGTATGAATTTTATCGATGCACTGTAAAATAAACGCATTGCACAGATCGCACTTGGCGTTAGGGAAATGCTTCTTGAGATGTTCCTTCATAGAACTAGCCATACCTTTAACGGTTTGGAATGGCGGGTTCGTATAGATCTCTGTAGCGACAGCGGTCATGCTTTCTAAATTCTCACGCTTGCCATCCGCCACTCTTCTGATTCTGTGCGTTGAAAAGTCTGCCTCCAGGAAGCCAAATCCATTTGGTTCAACGGATGTAAAAATATTGGGGCAAAATAGTCTCCAATCAAC
>ERZ1023698.120-NODE-120-length-15929-cov-21.540318_pt1 | contig 15929 bp, 15 predicted proteins | sample MGYA00380349_ERZ1023698 | MGnify/ENA primary metagenome ERZ1023698 (study PRJEB33179, sample SAMN07449027) | human gut metagenome | biome: Human-gut; feature: Human associated habitat; material: Faeces | host: Homo sapiens | place: India:Kasaragod | collected...
TCAAGAAGGAAGCCAACTATGTGAAGATTGGCGGAAAGAGCATCACCGAACTGGTTGAGATGTCGATTGTGAACCTGAGCGAATGGTTCAAGAAACTGGAACTCTCGGAGCATGAGAAGGAAATCAGCAAGCGTCTGCTCACCGAAATCACCCACCGCCTGCAGTTCCTCCTGGATGTTGGTCTGGGTTATCTTACGCTCAACCGACTCTCCAACACCCTCTCCGGCGGTGAGAGTCAGCGCATCAACCTGACCACCAACCTGGGCTCATCGCTCGTGGGTAGCGTATATATCCTCGACGAACCTAGTATCGGACTCCATAGCCGCGATACCGCCCGACTGATTAAGGTGCTGAAAGAACTGCAGCAACTGGGCAATACGGTGGTTGTGGTAGAACACGACGAAGAGATTATGCGGGCAGCCGACTATCTCATCGATATCGGTCCCGATGCCGGCAGATTGGGCGGAAGAGTGGTCTACGCCGGTCCGTCATCAGAATATTCAACCACCGACAAGGCTGAACAGGAAAAGCTGCTGGCTGAATATCCGGAGAGTTATACCATCAAGTACCTTACCCACAACGAGGAGATAAAGGTGCCAACGAGCCACCGTGCCTGGAACCAGTATATCGAAATCAAGGGAGCCCGGATGAACAATCTGCGCGGCATCGATGTTAAGATACCGCTCAATGTATTCACCTGCGTAACCGGTGTATCAGGCTCAGGCAAGAGTTCGCTCATCAAGGGAATCCTCTATCCTGCCATGCGTCGCCGTCTGGACCTCGTAGCAGAGGCACCAGGCGAATATGCATCGATGGAAGGCGACTGGAAGAGCATCCATCATGTAGAGTTTGTTGACCAGAACCCTATCGGAAAGAGTACCCGCAGCAACCCTGCCACTTATCTGAAGGCATACGATGCGATACGTGCCCTCTTTGCCAACCAGCCACTGGCTAAGCAGATGGGATTTACGCCGCAGTACTTCTCTTTCAATACCGAAGGCGGAAGATGCGAGGAATGTAAGGGTGCGGGGTATGTTACCATCGAGATGCAGTTTATGGCAGACCTCACGCTGACCTGCGAGGCTTGTAAGGGCAAGCGGTTCAAGCACGATATTCTGGAGGTTCGCTATGGCGGAAAAGACGTCAATGATGTGCTGAACATGACTGTAAACGAGGCCATCGAGTTCTTCAGCGATGAAAAGTTGCAGCGCAACGAGGGCGACTTCGACAACTGCCGCATCATCGTAAACCGCCTGAAGCCGCTTCAGGATGTGGGTTTGGGGTATATCAAGCTCGGTCAGAATTCAAGTTCGCTTTCGGGTGGTGAGAATCAGCGTGTAAAGCTCGCCTTCTTCATAGGTAAGGAGGAACAGGAGCCTACGCTCTTCATCTTCGACGAGCCTACCACGGGTCTTCACTTCCACGACATCAAGCGCCTGCTTCATGCCTTCAATGCCCTGATAGAAAGGGGCCATTCGCTGGTTGTGATTGAGCACAATCTGGATGTCATCAAGTGTGCCGACTATATCATCGACCTCGGTCCTGAAGGCGGCGACAAGGGCGGTAATCTCGTTGTAGCCGGAACTCCGGAAGAAGTAGCTGCCTGCAAGGCAAGCCTTACCGGAAAGTTCTTGCGTTAAATTGAAGTTTAAGGGCGTGTGGCGATAAACTTGCGAAACGTCGAAAAAATACGATATCAGTGGAATCCGGCGGTTGTCGGATTCCACTTTTTAATTAAAAAAATCCAATTCAAAAGAATTATTTGTTATAAAAGTAACTATCATCGAAGGCTGCTTCGATAAGGCGTTGCTTCACTCGGGCGTATTCTGCCGGATCTTCGATAAAGTACCGAAGAGCAGAAACAATCCTCACATAAACACTGAGACGATAATCGCCCTTACCCTTTTAGATTGCATAAACATTTTCCTTGCGCATGTCTGCACAAGCCACTAAATGAGAACCAGTAATGTGATGGTTCTTCATTTCTTCACTCAAAACAGCACCGAAACGGCTGTTGTCTACTTTAAAACTGTCGTAGAACATAATAATTTTTTTTAATTGTTTGAAAAATATGTAAACGAGTTCCCGACGTCGGGAACTCGTTTTTATTTTCTTTTTAGTATCTTTGCACCATATAAAACAGATTCAACAATCTGCTTACCTATAAGAAAACGAATAACTGATACATATATTGTATTAACAATATAATATTTTTAGGAGATTATGAACATAACAACATTCAGCAATATGGCCAGCAAGATTCCTTCACCTGGCCAGTTGGAAGGCCTGGTAACCTTCATGAAGGAAGATGAGAAACTCAGGTTTTTCACCGAGTCTTACCGGAAAACGGGTAATAAGTCGTACAAGCACGATGCACCCCTCTTCGCCGTAGCCTGCATCTTCGAAGGCGGAAAAGGCAAGGACAACATCCGGAGTCTCACACATCTGTCACTGGTCGACTTCGACCACATCACAGAAAAACCGGATGACGGCACCCTGCACTCGCTCAAAGAGAGAATCTGCCACGATGCCCACACCCTGCTCTGCTACGTTACCATGAGCGGCAACGGACTGCGCGTCATCTACCGCTACGAAGGCGATGATTATCCCGCCGCCTTCGCCATGGGAAACGACTACTACGCGCATCTCATCGGCAAGGAAAGCGATCCGCTCTGCAAGAACATCACAAGGCTCAGCGGACTCGCCTACGACCCCGAAGTCTATTTCAATCCTGAAGCCACAGCCTTCAGCGCCGAGGAAATCAGCCATTTCCATTCCGCTACGCTCAAGACCGCACAGAAGAAAAAGAAACAGGAACGCATCGCCGACTACTACGAGCAGATCGTCAAACCCAAGCTGGAAAGCGAAAAAATCAGGTACGAACCCGGCAACCACAACCAGTATGTGATGCGGGTGGGCTACATGATGGCTAAGAAACGGTACGACAGGAAAGAAGCCACCCAGTGGGCTATCAGGCAGTTTCCCGAATACGACGACGTAGAACAGGTGTTCAAATCGTGCTACGACAACACCACTCACCCCCAGAAGGTGAAGGCAGAAACCGGAAAGATTCCCTATGCCACCGTAGATGAAATCAAAGACTACCTCGACGGGCATATCAAACTCCGCTTCAACCTCATCACCCTGCGCTACGAGTATCTGAAGGAGAAATGGCGAATCCTCCAGGACCGCAATCTGAATACGCTATGGAGCAACATGTCGCTAACCGCAAGGGTGAGCAAGAGCGACATGATCAATGTCATCGAGAGCGACTATAGCCCGCCCTACAATCCCTTCACCGATTATCTGGAGAATCTCCCACCCTGGCAGGAAGGCGACAAGGACTATATAGCCGAACTCGCTGCCACGGTAAAGCTGAAGGGCACCCCGGTGATGCCCTTCTGCGAAGCCCTCAGGAAATGGCTCGTGGCGATGATAGCAGGATGGATAGACGAAGGTGCCGTAAACAATGTCATCCTGGTATTCATCGGCAGACAGGGCGCCTACAAGACCACCTGGTTCAACTATCTCCTGCCGCCGGAACTGAAGCAATACTTCTATACGAAGGCGAATGCCAGGCGCATGACGAAGGATGATATCATCGCCCTTTCGCAGTATGCACTCATCTGTTATGAAGAGCTCGACACGATGAGTCCATCGGAACTGAACCAGCTGAAGGCTGTGGTAACGATGCAGTATACCAACGAAAGGGCGGCATACGGCCATTATGCCGAGCAGCGCAAGCATATCAACACCTTCTGCGGCACGGGCAACAATCCCGAGTTTTTGAGCGACCCTACCGGTAACCGTCGCTGGCTGCCCTACGAGATAGAGAGTATCCTCTCACCCCGTGAGCATCCGTTCAATTACGAAGGCATCTACGCCCAGGCTTACGCCCTCTACAAGAGTGATTTCCGCTATTGGTTCACCGATGAGGAGATAGAAAAGCAGAACCGGCACAACCGCGCTTTTGAGGCGCCCAGACTAGAACAGGAACTTGTGGATCTCTACTTCCGAAAGCCAACGGAGGCGGAGACAGGGGAGTTCGTGTCCATAGCCAGAGCGATGCAGATCATCAGTTGCAACATCTCACAGAAGCTGAACAGTTCGAAACTGGGCAAGGCTTTCAATGATCTCGGATTCGAAAAGATGCGCACCAAGCACAGCCGTGGTTACAGGGCAATCGTCCGTACAGCCGAGGAAATCAAGGCTTACCAGGTATCCGTCTGCATCAACCCGCCGCAATGCGATGATGATGCCCCCTTCTAGCCGTTCCCAAGCCATCGGTTCATCCGGTTCAGGGTGACAGGGTGACACGGTGACACGAGTTTTTCAACATTTCGCCTCGCACGCGGGCAGGCAGGAACTTTCGGCCTGATTTTTCCTGCCTGCCCGCGCGAGAGTAAATCTTCAGAATTCCCTGTCACCCCTGTCACCCTGTCACCCAGAAGCCAGTTACTTCCGAAACGGAAACCAAGGACTTACGGTGCAAAAGTCAGAGACTTATGGTTCAAAAGTCAGAGACTTACGATGCAAAAGTCAGAGACTTACGATGCAAAAGTCAGTAGCTTATGAACCGCAACTCAATCATAAACCCCTCATAAAAATCAAACAAAACTATGGATTTAAGAAGTTATACCAAGCAAGAGCTAGCTCTTCTGTATTTTCCCGATGCTACTCCAGCGGTAGCCAGTGCTCACCTGATGCGATGGATCCAGCGCATCCCCGACCTTCTCCAGAAGCTCGCCGCCACCGGTTACGGCAAGAACTGCAAGGAGTTCACCCCGATGCAAGTCTCCTACATCCTCTACTTCCTCGGTGAGCCCTAACCCTGTTTCCTACACCAGACGTAAAGAAGAAACGCAACCCCGCTAGGCGTTCCGGCGGATTTGCAATCCGACGTCAAAAAAGGCTCGACCTATTTCCTTGCGGATTTGCAATCCGCCTCAAGCGAGAATGCTGCATCACGATTTTGGCGACAGATTCTTGATGACGGCAGTTTTAGACTCTTAGCCTTGACTATTGGATAAAAAGCCATTATTTTAGCCTTGACTTTTGGATAAAATTAACTATTGTTTGCCTTGACTTTTGGATAAAAGTTGTATCTTTGCACTGTAAATCAATAAATTATACAAAATGACATATTACAAGCGAATTATAGATAAAAAACTCCTGGAGTGGAAGGCTTCTCAAAGAAGAAAACCGCTGCTGATACGTGGAGCCAGACAAGTAGGAAAATCTTCTGCTGTGCGCCACTTTGGTAAAGAATTCAAGTACTTTGTAGAGATCAATCTGGAGAGCCAGCCATCCATAAGAGGACTCTTTTCAAAGGATATTGACGTGCATAGAACGTGTGAAAGCATAAGTGCCACTACCGGCATCCCAGTGATACCTGGTGAAACACTGCTCTTCATAGACGAGATACAAGTGAGCCAGGAAGCAATCATGTCGCTCCGTTATTTCAAAGAAGATTATCCGGAACTGCATGTCATCGCTGCTGGCTCTTTGTTGGAATTCACCTTAGAAGAACTGCCTTCCTTTGGAGTGGGTAGAATACGCTCACTCTATATGTACCCTTTTTCCTTTGATGAATTTCTCATGGCACAGGGACTAGATACCACGGTGAGTTACAAGCAGCAGGCTTCACCCTCATCTCCGCTTCCAGAGGCCGTTCATAATAAACTGGTGGACCAGTTGAAGACTTTCTATCTGGTGGGTGGTATGCCTGCCGCAGTTACAGAATGGATAGAGACTAACAGTTACATAGAATGCGCTCATGTCCATAATGATATTCTGGATACCTATCAGGATGATTTTGCCAAGTACAAGTCGCGTGTATCTCCGGCTTTATTGAGAAAGGTTTTGCGTTCCGTAGCTTTGCAAGCTGGCAGTAAGTTTGTCTATAGGCAGGTGGCCGATGATGTTCATTCTTCGGTTATCAAAGACGCACTTCATTTATTGACCTTGGCAGGACTCATAAAGCCGGTGACCCATAGTGATGGAAATGGCGTTCCACTTGGAGCTGAAGAGAATGACAGCTACAGGAAATATCTTTTCTTGGATTTGGGACTGATGCAAACCATGTTGGGTACTCCTGCTGCCAATGTACTTTTAGCTTCGAATGTTGATTTCGTCAATAAAGGTGCTGCATCAGAAATGTTTGCTGGTTTGGAACTCGTCAAGAACCACGACTGTTTCCAGAAGGCAGAAATGTATTATTGGCAGAATTTGTCAAGAGGGACCAATGCTGAGATTGATTTTCTGGAAGCCAAGGATGGTATGGTTTTACCGATAGAAGTGAAAGCCACTACCAGGGGTAGCATGCAAAGCTTATGGCTATTCATGAGAAAGAAGGCTCTTCATCATGCTGTTCGTACATCCCTAGAGAATTTCGGAGAGTTTGAGTATGTTGATAAAGAATCCCAAGATGCCATTCGCCATGTAGATGTAATTCCACTCTATGCAATGAGTAATTTGTGCAAACTAAGCGTTGATACGGAGATGAAAATAGCAACACCATAAAACAACAGAAAAAGGGTCTATACACCCTTTTGTCGAGGTGTATAGACCCTTGGAACAACCGCAAAGTATGGGTTGATAATTATTTTCAGATGATTGGTATTCCTGTCAGCTTAGGACTTTACCACATATCTTCATTTCCATCTTCTGGACTTTGTCCTTTATTGAAACCAGGAGTTTCTGACCCTGCCAGTAACTGTTGGGCTTTTATCTCATGCACCTGCATTTCTGGTTTTATATATTCTTTCTTCATATTGTGCTATTTTTATTTGATTACTACTTTCTTGTTGTTCTTTATGTATATGCCCTTTGTCGGATTGCTTATCTTTCTACCTTGGAGGTCGAAGATTCCTTCAATAGTGCCATGACGCTGCACGTCAGTACCCATAATGGTGATTCCCTCTATGCCTGTTGTCTCGTTGCCGCCACCGAATACAAAGCTGCGAGCGAGTGCTGCCGATGATGGGTCTTTTGCTTCATTTTCAGATACTTGCAGATAAGCCTTTCCAGGAGTCGCTTTGAGGCTTATTCCGTCGTTGCTGAGGTAGAAGCCGAGACGTTCTTTTGTTGTAGCATTATTATATGTGAGACGATAGAGTTTACAACCAGTTTCTGCTGTTACAGTCTGAGCTTCAGCTGGTGTAGCCACAAGGTGGTTGACATCAGAGGAAACTTTTGTCAAGTCATTTGTCCCGTTTGCCTTTGCATTGACATACTCTCCGTTAGTCTTCAGTAGCACACCCTCTTCCTTTGCCACTTGGTAGTCGCTGCGTTGTGTCAATGTCATCTTGCCACCTCTTACCGTTGCGTTATAGACATTAAGCGTTCTGCCTGATTCTGATGGAACAGAAAGGGTTACATCGTTTGTCAGATTGCTGAATGTTGCCCAATATGTATAGTTGCCATTTGCATCCTTGTCGCCCTGTGCAGCCTTGATTACTTTATAGTCAGAGCCGGGAACGGGATATTGGTCCTTGCCTAACTGCTGTCCCCATACCTGCTCACCTAAGGCTTTGCCTTCGGCAAGCAAATAAGCCACCTCACCGCTCTCTATCTGCTGTTTGGTGAAAGCCTTGACCACGTCTGCTTCTTCCTTTTCGTCTTCGAAAGTCAGACTTCCCTTACCAACTATTTTGATGTTCTCAGATGAGTTGTTCAGCAATGCCTCCTTGTTGTAAGCTACAATACCCTTTGCGGTTAGTGTACCGTTTACAGAACCTATAATGATTCCTGGATTGTCATTTGTATTCGTCACATCTCCATAACTGAAAACATTTTGGATACTTTTGTTAAAAAACGATTGTCCTGCTATGCCACCGGCACAACCTGTGCTTGTAATCTTGCCATAGTTAGCGCAATCTTCGATACTTGTATCATAAGCATAACCTATTATTCCACCAGTAAAGCTATTATTGTTTTCAACGGTTCCATAATTGGTGCAGCGCTTAATGTTTTTTCACTACTACCTGCAATTCCGCCAACAAACCTTGTACCCTTCACGCTGGAGTGATTCTCGCAGTTTTCGAGATTTATTCTGGCCTCTCCAACAATACCGCCAGTATCTTCTTGTCCTATTACAGTACAATTGTTAGTGGTTTTAATGCCCCTTATATGTCGTGGAGAATCCCCGTCTGCATATCCTGCCAAGATACCGGTGTAATCTGCCTTCGTGTTTGTCGTGTTCACATTCTCCACCTTGGCATAGTCAAAGATAAGGTCTTGGATAGTCGCACGTTCAGTATAGCCGAAAAATCCCACAAATTTTTGTGCTGTCTTGATATAGAGGTTGGAGATGGTGTGTCCCTGACCGTCCATATTTCCCTTCCAACGATTAGAGTAATTGCCTATCGGAATCCAGCTCAGGAGTTCCTTGCCGTCTTCAGCCGCATGGCAGTAGTTCTTTAGATCGATATCCGCAGTCAACATGGCAGATGCTGACAAGTGAGTAGTTCCAGCTACTTCGCTTTCGTCCACAATAGTTCCGTTCACATAGTCGCGAAACCAAGCCAAGTGATAAGGTTTGGCTATCAGGTACACCCCATTTTCCTCTGAAGGCTTCACAGCCACATAATGCTTGCAACGGTCGCAATAGCCATCCTCATTGTAGTTGTGTCCAAGGGCAGGATGCTCTGCGTCCGTTACATCAGTCAATTCCACTGTCAATTGGCTGTCGGAATATATCCTTTGGCAGTCTTGGCATTGCCAATATTCCTTGGTACCCGCCTCTGTGCAAGTAGCGTCTGTTGCAACGTGGTGAATTATTGTCTGTCCGTGCTGATACCTGATTGCGGAACTGGAAGGATTGTTGGTGAAACTACCTGAGATTTTCTCGTTCGTCTTGCAATTTACAAGTGAATTATCTGCATAAACTGTATGCTCCGAACCAATGACAGGATAGATGTCTCCATCATTAGCCAGATTTTGTCCCCATTTTGCTTCGCTCGAAGCATTTTGCTGGAGCTGATAGGCAACAACACCGCTTTTCAGCTGAGCTTCTGTAAATCCTGTTGCGTTATCTTCTGAAGGCGTGCCGCTTCCGAAGGCTTTAACATCTTTCTCTTGGCCGTTTGCTGTCAGCTTTGCGCCACTATAATATGCCACCATGCCTTCAGTGGTCCCAGAGCCAGAGCCAAAAGCCATGCCTATATTTTGCGTGCTCATCGTGGCAGAAACATTGCCATAGCTGAACACGTTCTGTATCTTGCCTTGATCTACAAAACCAACCATGCCAGCAACACAATTTGCACCTTTTACATCTCCATAGTTGGCGCAGTCTTGGATCGTTCCACTATTGAAATAGCCAACCAAGCCACCGACCCACAGACTTGATGCCGTTACCTTTCCATAGTTGGCACAGGCGGTTATGGATGTACTTGAGTCGTAGCTGCTAAAAAGACCGCCGACCTGTTCTTTTCCTTGTACCGTGGCGTAGTTCACGCAGTTGTAGGCGTTACCCGCAAGTTTACCTGCAATACCGCCAGTTCCATCACCGCCATAAACCTCACAACTTATTGATGTCATGATATTTTGATAGGTGCCTCCATATCCATAGCCAACCAAAATTCCTGTAAAAGAGTTTGTATTTGTCACATTTGCATTCACAAAGGTTAGGTTTTTGATTGTGCTTATAAAGGTATAACCGAAAAGCCCCGAATATTCTTGGTTTGCATTGATATAAAGGTTGGTGATGGTCTTGTTATTTCCATTGAAAGTGCCCATGTATCTGTTAGTAGTATTTCCAATAGGCTCCCAGCTCACTTCTTCTAAGTTTTGAGACTTATCAGCCGCATGACATACTGTACTCATGTCAATGACCTCAACATTATCTGCTATCTTTGCGCAGATATTATTTCTTCCACGATTCACCTCATCGCGGAACCACTTTAATTCCTCAGCTGTGGTGATGATGTAAGGACTGTCTACTTCGCCATTACCACTGGAAGGCTGCGTTTGTGCCCATGCCCCCCCCATAAGGCATGAGGATAGCCATCACGAGCAGCAGCATCGTGAATAGCCTGTTTCTTTGTTTTTTGTTATTCATATCTGTAAATTATTATTATTCTACTTTCTTACATATTTTCTCTCATTGCCATCAGATATACTGTAAATCCCAGGATGATGACGAAAGTCTGTCCGAGAAACAGATAGATATAGAATCTTTCTCTCTTGATGAAATCACAGAAGCTGTAGCGAGCCTTGTAGTTTTCATCAAGATATATCCTGTAGTCTTGAACCATGGCATAGCTCATGACTACGGCGAACAACAGAAGACACAATGCCACAATAAGAATAGCCTGTTCCTCTTTCATGAAAGTCTCTATTATATTTTCCATGGTGCAAAGATAGTGTTTTTTTTCGAAAAAAGGTGTCCACTTCCCCCACTTAGGTGTCTACTTCCTACAAAATAGGTGTCTACTTGGTGGGGGAAGTAGACACCTAAGGCGTGATTTTATTGTATTTTCGCTCTCCAGACAGTTGGGGAGCAACCTTCTTTCTCTTTGAATATGCGATAGAGATAGGAGCGTGAAGAGAAGCCACATTCGGCAGAAATGATGTCGTTGTTGTAGTCGGGATAGTCGAGCATCATCTTCTTTGCTGCCTCGAAACGTACCTCGGCAAGCCAGATGCGGAAGGTGGAATTAAGGCATGATGTGAAGTAGCGTGATAACTCGTTCTTGGAAATGTTCAGCGAGCGTGACAGGGTGAACATGTTTACTGTGGTGTCTTTGTAACCCAAATCAGCACACCACTTATCGAGCTTCTCCTTGATGAACATCTGACGCTCCTGAGAAATTGACTGTAAATTTTCTTTATCGCCTATAGGTTCTGCATACTGCCCATCGGAGCTTTCAGTTTCTTCATCTGCTATGGCTGCGCTTTCTTCTTCCTCCTTATCCAAGAGTTCCTCGGTAGGAACGTAATTGTAGCCCAAAGCCACGAAACTCAGGTTGAAGAAAAGAATTGAGAGCAAAGCCAACGGTCCTATTATATATAATAAGGTGGTAGAGAGGATGACGAAAGGCATGGTAAGGGTAGAGAAGAACAGGGCGAAGACACTGGCTCGGGCATATCGCACGTAGGGCAGCATGTCGCCACCTGTCATCAGCTCTAACATTTTCTTGCGTTTCCGCATCTCAATCATAATCATATAGATGCAATACGCTACGTTTGTGCCGAACAATACGAGCATCGCATAGAGCCAGTTGCCAATGTTAAGACTTCCGCTATTGCTGTAGCCTATGCAGAAAACTGCTATGATGGCGGCATAAATGCAAGCGCAGACGATGTTCATCTTTCGGCGGTTGGCATGGGTCGCCTCAATGTTGTATATGCCCATGGCGATAGTGGTGATGCATGGGGTATAGACAAGAATGTTGAAAATAGCTCCCAAGTCATCGCTTTTCGCACGAAAACCCAAGTGCATCTGCAAGAGATATTGTATGGCAAGTCCCATCATGCCTGCAAGTATCATCCAGCGTGACCACTCATAGCGTCGGTTGGTCCACTTCATGTGCAGGTGGGTGATGCCGAGGATAAGGGCATTGATGAGCATGAAGATGAAACATGCGAACTGAAGGAAATATAATGAGTCCATCATTCTTACTATTTTATTGTTACTTTCTTGTATTTCTGGTTGCTTGCCGTAGGATTTTCAGGGTTGGTCATCTGCAAATATCCTGCTGCAACAAGGGAGGTGATGTAACGTTCACGGTTCTTGGAATGCATGCTGACTCCAATTCTGTCAAGTATCTCTTTGGTGGTTCGAGGAACAGAACAGAAATTTACTATGTCCCTTTGCTTGTTAGACAATGACACTTTTGGAGTGTCAGAGTGTCTAAGTCGAGTGTCTAAGTCGTTCTCAGAAGTGTCTAAGTCGGTGCCAGAGTGTCTAAGTCGAGTGTCAGAGTCTTGGACTTGGTTACTTTTTTCCACAACTTGGTTACCGACTTGGTTACTTTCCCCCTCGACTTGGTTACCTTCTCCTCTCCAAGCCGTGATGACAAATTCCTGCGCCTTGTCATTATTCATAAACGTGACATTGATATCTTCGTCCAGTGCACGAGTGATGCCGCTACCTACACCAGTGTATGGCAGCAAGTATATGGCATTGTTAAAAAGGAACATATTGCGAGGCATGGAAGTTCCTGCCTTGATGTCATCAATAGTGAGTCCGTTAGGCAATGCACCCGGACTGTGAATCTCAACACGATTGTCGAAAATGAAAATGCGAACAGGGGCTTTCATGTTCAACGAGCGATGTACAAGGCTGTTTACCGTGAACTCAACCAAACTGGTGTAAGGTATTTCCAACTTACCCATGCTGTTGAATTCATCTCCCACCTGCACATTATGTAGGTTACGAGTGAAGAAATCCATGATCGTGTCATATTGGTGAAGCAGATTTCCCTCCATATCAGCATCATTTACCTTGTCACGGAACACCTTGCTGCCAACACTGTTGCCAGCAAAACAGATACACTTGGCTGTCATCATTGGCATCCAGCGCTGGGTGTATTTGCCAAACAAAAGCATGGCAGCAACGGTCAGTGTACCATCTGGACGGATAAATCGCAGATTGCGAAGAATCTTCTCACAGTCATGTCCCTTAGCTATGGCAGAGCATATCATATCAAGTGATGCTTCATTAAAAGCGTCACCTGTCAAGCCTTTCTTTTCCAACACTCTATCAAAACGGTTGCCCAAAAACTGCTTGATGGTCGTTGCATCAAGGTCGTTGACAGTTGCATCCCTAACACCAGCCTCGTCTGGTGCAAAACTACCGCAGTCGGTCATCATTTCTGCAAGTTCTGCATTATCGAACACTTTACGCTTGTCGGCACCATTCTTCACCCATACGATCCCCCTGTTGTCATGATAAGGCTTGTTGAGTCCTTCCTTCACTGTAGCAATAACCAAGTTTCCATCCTCAACTTCTATAGTATCTATCTTTATCAGAATGGATGGCACTACGTTTTCTGAAGCAATGTCACTCAACAAGTTGGTTGTTTCTTGTACCTCAGAATACGACAAGGCATTGGTTTCTCCGGTCTTATCCTTTATACCAACTACCAATTTGCCACCATGTGAATTACTGAACGCCACTAACTCACAGGCAATATCGTATTTGTCGAGAATGCGTTCCTTGAACTGCACACCCGACACCTCGCCAGCCTTTATCTGTTTCAATATATCGTCCATCATTCTTTGATACATTCTTTGTTCAACAAATCGTTTACATCCACTTTCAGCAAATCTGAAATACGCTTGCAAAAGTACGAAAATAATTTCAGAAAAAGGTAAAATATTCTCAAAACATTTACAAAACATGCAAATAATTGATTGAACTTTCGCATGTGGTTCAAGTACGGGCTGAAGGCCCAAAAGAGCGTGTGGAGCATACTTGTGAAAGTTCAGTGGGCTTATAAACTCCCCCCAAAAAAGAATCTATGAAAAAGTATGATAAAACATGAGCAAGTATGAGCAACTGTGAGTTGACCCCTCACCGATTTCGTATCTTTGCATTGTGGTTCAGAGATAACATCTCATACCACCAAGAGGCAATGCGCAGCGCCCCCTACAACACAAACACAATTTATTAACCTTAAAAATGAAGACACTATGATTCTGTACACATTGAAGAAGTATGTCAACGAGAAGTTGAGCGCCGCTAACGGCAAGTTTTTCGCCTACCCTGTAATCACCCAGACCTATGGTCTTGATGAACTCGCAGAGCACATGGAAAGTCACAACACCCCGTTCTCAAAGGGAGCCATCAAGGGTATGCTCACCGACATGGTGAGCTGCGTAAGAGAACTGGTTCTGCAGGGTATCGCCGTGAAGATTCCCGACCTCGCCATTTTCAGCATCGGCATCAAGAACAAGGAAGGTGCTGCCTCCGAGAAGGAGTTCAGCATCACCAAGAACATTGCCGGACTGAAGCTCCGTGCCCGTGGCACCGGTGAGTTCAAGGCAAACAGTCTGAACCTCGATGCATCCCTGAAGAAGGCTACAGCCGTAACAGGAGATGTTACTCCACCAGACGGCGGTAAGGATAACACAGGCGATACCACCCAGGGTGGCGGCACAAACCAGGGTGGCGACTCAACACAGACTGGCGGATCAGGCAACACCGAGAGCAGCGGCTCCGATGGTGGCGACGGCCTGGAGTAACCCCCTCGCCAGTAGATGAAGAAAGAAGGTATTAGACAGGATGCAGTCCGGGATTCGGCTATAGCACCCCCGGCTATTCATCAATATAGCAAGCATCACTGAAACACGCGCTATCAAGCCCATCTGCTCATCCTGTCAGCCTTCCTTCTCCAGTATCGCCCGGATATAGGAAATCCGAGCCCCCAATCCATTTATTAACCTTAAATCAAATGAAAATGAAAAGAGAAACACTCAAGAAAATTCTGAATTTCGTCATTACCGTTCTCACCGCCGTAGCCTCTGCCTTTTGTGTGCAGAGCTGCCAGTAGTATCAACCCTTTAAAGATTCAGCACTATGAAAAACACAAGAAAAATATCACTTATTGTCATTCACAGTTCAGCCACCCGCGTCACCCAGGACTTCACCTTCGAAAAGCTCGAAGCCTGTCATTTAGCCCGTGGTTTCCGCAGCATCGGTTATCACTATTACATCACGAAAGACGGCGTCATCTATCCCGGCCGTCCCGAGTCAGAAATCGGCGCCCACGCCCGCCATTTCAATGCACACAGTATCGGCATCTGTTACGAAGGCGGTCTCGACGCCGACGGCAATCCGGCAGATACCCGTACGAAGGCTCAGAAGCAGTCGCTCCAGAATCTCCTGACGAGTCTGTGCGTAGACTATCCCGAAGCCGAGATCCTAGGTCATCGTGATCTCCCGAACGTCCACAAGTCCTGTCCCTGCTTCAGTGTTCAGGCTTGGCTGAATGAAATCAATTTCCACATTTAGCCCTCTATTCAGTTGATATTGTTCATACTTTATTATTTTTTCTACTCCCCCCAATCTTAAGTGATTAAGGTTGGGGATTTTTTTGTCTCCTTTATTTCAGAAAGCGTTAGAAAGGGCAAAAGCTTTGTTTATTGCCCGGTATTTTAAAGCTTTTGCCCTTACAGGGCGACAGGGTTGCGTCCGTAATTACCCAGGGCGATGCCCTGGGCTAGGAGCTTCTGCCCTTTCAGGGCGTGTGGGACAAAACTTGCGAAAGTTCGGTTAAATAATGTAAAAAAGTAACGTAATACTAAACTTTATATGTACTTTTGCATCCAATTAAATAAAAATAAGAAACAAATTAAAGAGAAAATATAAAAAAGAAGAAAGGATATGAAGATGAAAAGAATCATATTGACACTCACTATGCTGGTGGCTCTTGTAGCTACTGCATCTGCTCAGGCAGAGATTAAGTTCGACAAACTGATACACAACTTCGGTTCGTTCGAAGAGTCAAATCCGGTACAGAAGGCTACCTTTACCTTCACCAATGTGGGCAACAAGCCTTTGATTATCAACCAGGCTATTGCCAGCTGCGGCTGTACCATACCTTCTTACACCAAGAAGCCTATCGCTCCAGGCGAGAAGGGACAGATTAGTGTTACCTATAACGGCAAGGGCATGTTCCCTGGTCATTTCAAGAAGAGCATCACCGTCCGTTCTAACGGCAATGTAGAAATGTCACGTCTCTATATAGAAGGTGTTATGACAGAAAAGAAATAATCTAGCTCAATACATATTTAAAAGTAAGCATGATTTTCTATTTCTCAGGAACTGGAAATACCAAGTGGGCAGCAGCCAGACTGGCAGCGGCTACACACGAAGACTTGATTCCTATCGCCCCTTATATGCGGGCGGACGATTCAAGCCACAATATAGCCGAGCCGTTTATTCTGAAAGAGAATGAACGGCTCGGATTCGTTTTCCCCGT
>ERZ1023698.127-NODE-127-length-15618-cov-12.219752_pt1 | contig 15618 bp, 20 predicted proteins | sample MGYA00380349_ERZ1023698 | MGnify/ENA primary metagenome ERZ1023698 (study PRJEB33179, sample SAMN07449027) | human gut metagenome | biome: Human-gut; feature: Human associated habitat; material: Faeces | host: Homo sapiens | place: India:Kasaragod | collected...
ATTAAAGATGATCCATATAGTTATAGAAAGGAATTATAAAATATGATTTATTTAATTTTGTCTATTGTGAGTTTAGTTCTTTGTGTAGTTTCTGGATATTTGATTTTTGTTGGCAATGCTGTTTTGGTTAACAAGTTTTGGGAAACAGGCGATGGATTCTGGTCCGAGCAATTAGCTACAAACTTGAGAAATACTTCTATTGTTCTACTCGTTGTTTTTATCGTGCTAGCAATTGTTTTGTTCGTTCTTTTTCTTAGAAAGAAAAAGAATGATAAGAGACGTAAAGAATTAGAAGAAAAAGAGAAGAATGAGTAAAATAGAAAAGCTCAATGACCTAATCATTGAGTTTTTTTAAATCAAATTTTTCTTATTTATTATCGTCGTTCTTTACTTTATCATCTTGTTCTTTCATAGCAGAGATGGATTCTGTGACAACATTTGCTATGGAAGATATTTTAGTTATATCGGATGGGATGATCAACTTGGTAGCTTTACCATCTGCGACTTTAGATAATGTCTCATAGGATCTGATTGTTAATACAGCGTTAGATGGATTTGCCTCATTTATCATTTTTATTGCTTCAGCCTCGGCTTTTCTCACCATCAATTCACCATCAGCCTCAGCTTTTTTGACTTTGAGAATCGCTTCAGCTTGAGCCTCGGCTTTTTTGATAGTTGCTTCTTTCTCAGCCTCTGCATTTAATATTGCTGCCTCTTTGTTACCTTCAGCGATAGTTATTGCAGAGGTCTTTTCACCTTCAGCTATCAATATCTTTTCTCTCTTTTCACGTTCTGCTCTCATCTGTTTTTCCATTGCAGATTGAATATCTTTTGGAGGCAAGATATTTTTTACTTCGACACGCGTGACTTTGATTCCCCAAGGATCGGTGGCGTCATCAAGGATTTGTCTCATCTTAGTGTTTATGATGTCACGACTGGTTAGGGTTTGATCCAAGTCCAAATCACCGATAATATTTCTCAGTGTCGTGGCAGATAATGCTTCTATACCTGCGATAGGATTCTCTACTCCATAGGTGAATAATTTAGGGTCAGTCACATTGAAGAAAACGACTGTATCTATTTGCATAGTGACGTTATCTTTTGTGATGACGGGTTGAGGAGGAAAATCATAAATTTGTTCCTTCATCGAGACTCTCTTTTGAATTCTATCCACAAACGGAGCTAGGAAATGAATTCCTGTGTCCCAAGTACAAAGATATTTTCCTAATCTTTCAATTACGTATTTATCTGTTTGGTTTCCTATCTTAAGTGAGCAAAGCAAAATGATTAAGAGTATAAATACTATTACTGCAAAGAATGAAATAATGACTATTGCTACTGTTGGCATTTTATAATCCTCCTTTAATTAGATTTTTTGACAAGAAGTTTATTTCCTTGTATGGAAATAACTTCTACGATTGAATCGACTTCTATTGTATCATCTTCATCTCGTTTGATAGCATTCCAAATGATATCATTGATTTTTACTTCACCTTTTTCTAGAGAAGTTATTCTTTTTACTACGATTCCTTTTTTTCCTATCATAGTATCTACATTTGTCTTTGAATGGAGATGAACAAGTCTCTTTTGGAGTATAGGTCTTATTACTAAGAAAGTTATTAATGACACTCCAACAAAGACAATAATCTCACCCCAGTATGGCATTCCAGGAATAAAAGTTATGGCGAAAGCTACTATAGCTCCAACACAAAACCATACTGAAACTAAAGCTTCAGTCAACAGCTCAGCCATCAAAGCTAAAGTGAAGATTACGGCCCAAACTATTAACATTATTGTAAGTTCAGTCATTACTTAATCTCCTTTCTTAAATCTATGATCAATAAGTTTTCTTTTTGATCATAGTGGCATTCATATTTTAGAGTACTTTTTGAGAAATCATGATTTATAAGATTCCCAATCTTTGATACAAAATCTGTAGAGGATACTCTTACATATGATTTCCCACCAGAGAGAACAAACATGTTCTCTTCTGGATACTTTTTAGACTCATAATCATCTTGACTGATTGGATGAAGAGCAATTTTATAATTGCTTTCATCCAATCCTAACATAACAGCATAACTATTAGCTAATATATCTACTCCAGGTTTGTTAATAGTTATATTAGTCGAATAAATAGTTGCTATTGCATTCTTTTCGCTTTTAGAAAACCATTGAAACATGTATACCTCCTTTAACCAAATACATAATACAAGCAAATTCAAGAAAATTCAATTAAATTCAAGATTAATTATATAGTTCTCATTTAAGCTCAATTATGCAGCTTAAATGAGAATGATAGAATAAATGATAGAATAAATGATAGAATAAATCCGTTAGATTTAGAAATTATTAAAGAAATTCAGAATAATAAATACATAACTATAATCCAGTTGGCGACTGATTTAAATAAATCTCAGGCTACAATTCAAAGACACATGAATACTTTGATTAAAGAAAACAAAATCAATAGGATAGGATTTAAGAAGACTGGTTATTGGGAATTGAATTAAATATCGTCTATTAATTCTCTATGAATTCAAATGATAATAATTATAGGAAATGAATGGATTTTTTGGAGGTTTAATAGATAGAAAAAAATGATACCGCCAGGTATCATTTAATTTAAATTCAATCATGTCTTTCTGTCAGTGAAATAATACCAATTTCAGTTCCAGAATTTAAATTTGTCAGTGAAATAATACCACTTTTTGAATAAAAACGCCCACTTTTTTGTGTCAATGCCTGAAAGGTCCAGGGTGTGAGCCACTACTGAAGCTAGCGTTTTTATCGACTTTAGAGCCTCTTCCTTTGTATTAAATAATTATATAAATGGCATTGTAGAACTATTTTAATGCAAAACCTGTAGCTTCATACCCTATGACAATGGTACTTAATTTATTATCAAAATCAATTGTTTTCTGGATAAAAAACATCAGGCATACTCGTTGGTGTAGAATCAAACCTGAATTCCTGATATGAATTAAAATCTCTATAAATAACACGGCCATTATTTATTTTGATTTCGTATTCAGCGCCATTATTAAGAATGTATGTCACAAGTCAATAAGTTCCACCATCTAAGTCTTGGTTTTCAGTCTTGATAAGAGGCTTTGTTTCTAACACCATCAAATTATAATCAATATCTCTTTCATCTTCGCTATATTTGATAGTTGGATTGGCAGTTTCAGGATTAACACCAATGTAACCATCTTCGATACGAACACCCTTCAATGTATCCTTTGTAATAGTATTAACCCAAGAGAATACTTCTGCAAATGAATAATATTCTCCGTTATCAACAGCTGTGCAGCCGCTAAGCAATAATGTAGATGCCAAAATGGCTATGAGTAATTTGTTTTTCATAATGGTTACCACTTTAATTATACATAAATGATTAATATACAATTCCACTATTATTCGTTACCGGAACATCAATTATTATTTTGTTGCTCATAAAAGAAAAGGAACAATTTTTAATTGTAAATTTTAAATAACATTCATCTACAGCTGTAACATAAGAAAAAGAATTAGTTTTGTCAGTTATTCTATTTATTATCTCGTTGTCTGTAGAATTAAGAGTTAGGCCATAGACCGTTATTGATGAATCGGTTATTTCAATATGAGTGATTGTTCTATCATCTAGAGTATCTGGATATCCAGTCACTAAATACGTCACATGAATATCAGGCGCAACTGCCATATCTCCGCTTGTATCCGCTGTATAGCGACTGTCTAAATATTCATCAGCACCCATCCATCCAGGAAGATAAGTGCATCCTTTGTTATCCAAATCTTCAAAAGATACTTTTTGCGTAATCCAAAATTCAAGATTAGTATCTTCCGGTCTATCTAGATAGATGTCGCTATCTTTTTTGTTTGACGAGCAAGCGCCAAGTAGCAAAGCAAATATTGTTGCACCAATGATATATTTGATTTTTTTCATGATTCAATTATACAAAATTTAAATAAAAACGCCTATTCCCTAATATTCATTTGAAAACCAGGTGCACTTACAGCTGAGATCATTGTTGCAAACGAAATAAAGAAAAGCACTAACGAAGCAACAAACACAATAATTAAACATAATCTAATGATCTTTAATGGTCTCTTGTTTAAGCTCAAAAATGATAGCAAAGAAAGAATTGTAGAAAGCAACAATAGCACAATATTGATAACCGAAATTGGATTCCCTACCCTCAAGGTTACACCAATAATTGATGCATAGCCTGTCACATGAGCAGGTGTTGGGTTGTCGGGATAAGATACTACAGAATAGTCATAGCTGCTATATTGATAAAAAGGAATAACTGATAGCAAGAGCAAAATAACACTTATTGAAGTAAAACAAATACCAAGAATCATCCAAAACCTTTGGTTTGTTTTAAATGATTTCTCCACTATTTCGTTCTTTTCTTTATCAGATAATAAATCTTCAACCTTCACATTAAGAGCAACAGCTATCTTCTCTAAGTTTTCTTGAGTAGGAAAAGCACTGCCACTCTCATATTTAGTAATAAGTGTTCTAGAGACATAAATCTTGCTAGCAAGATCTTCTTGTGATAATCCTGCTTCTTTACGGCATTTCCTTATTTTTTCATTTAGTTCCATGTTGTTATTCCTATTATAAACGAATTTGGCATGACATATTTACTTCTAAAGCATTTTCCTTCTTCACTAGAATATGTGTACATATAGTGACTTTTATGACTGATATAAAACTGTCCACTATACCACATACCATATGGATGGAAATTTTCAGCGCTTATTCTAATGCAAATAGCATCGTCTTTAGCTTCGCTTGGAGGCCAAGCATTGAAAAATTCTTCATCGATATCAAAATTAACTAAAACATAACTGCAATCTAAATAGGAATAATATTTTTTGTTTACAAGCCACGCCAAGTTTTGATAAACGCTAGAGCTCACTTGCATTTGCGTTATATTTGACACTTCAAAACCAGCAACTTCTTTTAAAGAATAGGTTTGTTGATTACAACTTGTTAGAAGAAACAATAAAGCTAAAAGAAATGACATCTTTTTCATATTTCAATGATAAGACATATAATCAAAAACACTATGTGAATTGATGTGAATTTTATTATTTTCATTATCTATTACTATAAAAAGCGAAAGCGTTAGATACTTTTCGCATTAAGTGCCTAATTCATTAGATACCAATTAGAAAGAACACTATTTTCAGTCAACTTTTCATCTCTCTAATTAGCTGGAATATCGCAAAATATGCCATAAAAAAGCCTTGATTTTAGTGTTTTTCACTGTATCAAAGCTTTAGTCTACATTTGTCTTTCTGTACATCAAATGATACCAGTTTTAAGAGTGAAAATTAACTCAGTATACTACATGATACCAGTTTTTTGGTAAAAATTACCATTTTTATCAATGTTTGCCAAAATTGATATACGTTAAAAGACTATGGTAATGCGGACGCACGAAAGTTATCTATTAATTTTTGCACCACATTTTGGGCAGAACTTAGCTCCAGGACGTAACGAGCTCCCGCACTCCATGCAAAAGGCAGGACCTTGTGGTTCTATTTTAGTTCCACATTTTGGGCAGAACTTTGCAGTCTCTGGTAAGGAACAATGACAATTAGGGCATTCTACAGTTTTTCCATTTTCTTGATGAGTGTCTTTAATTGGTTCTTCTACTTTGCTTGTGTTTTCTTTATTTGCTAGTTTTTCAAAGGCATCTAGCGCAGTTTCTATTTCTGGCAATTTCAAATCATCGATTTCATCACAATACTTTTCTTCCACATAATCACGGAGATTAAAATCAGATAATTGTTTCTTAGAAGATACAAACATCTCTTTAAAATCTCTACCTATTTCTTTGAAATCAGCTAAAAGAGAATCATCCACATCTTCATCGTCTTCGTCCGATAGAACATCAACGCCATCAAAAAACGCACCAAATTTTACTAAGAGTAGCATTTGCTCATTTTTAAGAGCCATTCCATTGGCTAGTCTAGTCAAGAAAATAAAGTAATCTTTTGCCAAATAAAGATATTCCAAATTTTCTGGTGCTTCTTCTTGCGCTTCTACTAGTTGTTTCTTCTCATCTCTAGAAAGCTTACGTGATTTTAGATCATTAATTACTGCGATTAATTCTGATGTTTTATTATAGAGAGAACTAACTTTTTCACACATGCTTTCATAGTTATTTTTAGCATAATTTAAAGAAAGTTGGGCTCCTTCTTGGATGCTCTTAATTTTGCCTTCCTTTTCATTACGTGCAGCTTCTTTTTTTCTTTCTTTGCTTTCTAATTTGGCCTTTTTATATTCATACTTAGCCACTTTTGTATCGTTTTTTGTCGCACCAAAAAACTTACCAAATAACCCCATATCAGTTACTCTCCTTTGCATTATTATCTTTAAAAAGTCCTATTATTATTAGGAATGCCACAAGTGTTATCACAATCATCGCCAATTGAATAATTGCATATATTTTAATGTCTGCCTTTGGAATGCAGAGAAAAACAATATTCAAAATAACTTCTGCGATTACGAAAAATGATGAAATGATTCGTCCACCTGTATTTAATTTTGAATTAAAAACATAAATCAAACTTGGGATTGCCAGTGCCGTAAGTAGGAAAGCAAAAGCAGTAACCCCTGCTGGTGCTTGAAAAATAGTGTCTGCAAAAACTAATCCAACAATTAATCCAACAGCAACAACAAGAAGTGCATTTATTACTATAAAGACTATTTTGTTTCTCATATTAAATCTCCAAAGACTATTTAGCTGGTGGTAAGTCTGGTGGGAACGAATCACTAAATTCCTTCAATTCTCCAGCTTTTACCCAATTTGGAGTACCTTGCTTCCAAATTAATGTATCTTTCAAAACTTGGCCACTATTAATCATCTCAATGACTTTTGCAGTTTCAAATGGTCCAACCGCTTTACCGTCGATAGCAACATGGAAAGTAACAGTAGGAATTGCAGGAGGTACATTTCCAGATGCATTCATAGTCTGATCTAAAGTGCCACCAATGTTTTTGGCGACAGCACCACCAACAGCTAAGCCAGCCATCAGAGAGACAGGATTAAAACCAGCGCCTCCTCCTTGGCCACCATCGCCGCCAATATCAATACGACCTGCACCATTTTCACCCATTTTTCCGAGAGCTTTTGCGCTTTCAACGCCAACCTCTCCTTTAACCTCAGTCTCATAAGCACCGAGATTTGCTTGTTTAGTGCCCATGTGCGCTGCATATTGTCCTTCTTCTCTTTGAATACGAAGGGACTCTTCGTAATGTTGTATATCAATTTCGGCTTTTCTACCGGCCATGCCTTTGCTAATGTTTCTGAGCTCTTGATATCCTTCTGATTCTTTATCTATTTCAATTGCGCTAATATCAAAGCCAGTGACTGTAACGCCAAATGTTTCGTATAGTCTCTCTTTGACATTCAATTCAGCCTTATCGTTGATTAGACCTATTTTTGACTCGATTTGAATTAACGGAATATCGTTTTCAGCTGGTGCTTTAGCAACTGAGTCTTTTACATATCTAGCAATTGCGTCTGTGACTTTTTTCTTGAAGTCTTCCATCTCAAACGTTGCAAGCTGATAATGCTTAACGAAAGCTTCGTAATCTTCAATTTTGAAAGTAAGTGTGCCGCGTACAGCTACTGGTGCCTCAAAATCAGGGAATCTAGGATCAGCGATATCAAAATATGGAACACCAAATTTAACCTGTAATGCACGTCCTAAGTTAATAAAGAAAACTTCAGCTTGAAATGGTGTGTCCTTTTCATACCACAAGCCGATAATAGATGACAAAACTGGAAAGTTTTTAGTTTTTAGTGTTTCGTCATGTGGACCGACGATGAAATCTTGGTTATGACCATCTTTCTGTTTGTACACAAAGACAGCTACTTCGCCATCCTTAACCCTTAATACTGAATTAGTTCTAATTGCAGTATCTCTTTTGAGGTCGCCTTCTGCAGCACCTTTTGGATGCCACTTCCAAATAAGATAATCCTCTTGGTCGCAGCGGATTACGTCAGCTATACCGCCAGTCTTGTTTTTCTTAGCGAAAATGCTCATAAACATTATCTCCTATTCTTTTTTTCAGCTTTAGCAGCGCGTTCTTCTTCTAATTGTTTATTAGTTTTTTTCTTCTTAAAGCCAAACACGAGCAAAACAATACCAGCTGCAAGTAATGCGATAAATAAGAACGATAATCCGGTATTGCCTTCTATATTAAATGTAACAATACAAATAACAGAAACTATGATTGCGACAAAGCCGCCGATAATCATAAGAAGTTTGTTTCTTTGTATGTTTTTAGTTTCTTTATGGATTCCAGAATATATTTCTTCGACAGTATCTAAATCTCTTTTATCACGAAGTAAGATTTTTGCTTTTGCATAGCATTGATCGATTTTTGATAACCAAGCACTAGAGACGCTATCAACATTTTTGTTTGTCGCATAGTATTTAGCATCAAAATTGGATTTCGCTAATAACATGAATTCAAGAATATCTTCTCTAGTATTAGGAATTGGGAAAGTTTTGATTAACTCTATTTTTTTATCTAAATCGTCTGTAGCTAGAACTTTATCAAATAGGCTTTGAACAGAAGCGTTAACTTCTCTATCTCTAATTTCATATCCGCAAGAAGGACATTTAACATCATCAAAGCTTATTAGTTCCCCACAATTAGGACATTTATGTAAGCGTCCTTCTTTGGGGTTTGCTTTCCTTTGCTCAGGTTGATTTTTTTCAACAGGCTCAGTTCTAATTACTTCTTTTGCTGGTTCTTCTTCAACCACAAGAGTTTCTTGAACTTTTGGTGTAGGTTCGGCAGTTGGCTTTTGTCTTTCGATTTTTGTTCCACATTCATCACAAAACAAAGCGTCATCATCTAACTTTTTTCCACAGTTTGGACAGTACATAATTTAATCTCCTTTATTAGTCTTTTTTAACAAAATCACAAACATCACCGATGTTGCAATTAAGGTATTCGCAAATTCGAAGCAATACCGATAATGCAACTTCTTCGTTTCTTCTTAATTTGGTCATTGTGCCCGTAGCGATATTAAGGTCTTTTCTTAAATCGACAGGAGAAATCCCTCTTTCAACAAGAAGAACCCACATTTTTTTATATGAGACGGAATATTTGTTCATGTCTTCATTCTAGAGTGAGAGAGTGAGAGAGTCAAGCACTTATTGCGAAATTGTGCCAACTTCTTGATTGTTTTTCTTAAGTTCTTGCGATTTTTTGACAATAAAAAAGTGGCTCTTACCACTATTGTGAGGAGAACACGGATAAGAGCCTTTATGAGGATGATACAGAAAGGAGGTATCAGATGATCATCTATAAACTTCTACTGTTCCGCTAGCAGCTACTACGACAAATCTATAATAGCCAGCTGTCGTGTTGATTCGAACATGATATGGATTCGCCTGTCCATCACCAGATAAGGTTAAAGGAACAGTTTCCCCAGTGCCAGTATATTCGTTTTCCATATAAGCATAGCCATAAGTGACTGTGCAATTAACGAACTTGCAGTAATCAGCACCAATAAAATATGTGAAATAATTAGCGTAATGATTCGATGTATTGTTAAACGTTACGCTTGAATTACACGCCACATAAGTAGAGAAATTTTCTTTGCTTAAAGTTACTGTCTCCTTTGGAGTGTCAGAAACTCTATTGTCTACTTTATTGGAATTGCATCCAGTTAATGCCATTAATGTGAGTGGCAATAAAATTAATAATTTCTTCATACATTTCACCAATCGTCTTCCTCTTCGTCGCATTCATTTCTATAATCGCTGTCGTCCCAGTTGAATACGTATTCGCCTTGATCCCAGCTATATCCATCTTCATCAATCCATTCGTATTCGCCGGAATCGTAATTCATGCAGTATTTAGGTCCCATATTTCATCTCACCTCATGCTTTTGAATTTTGGTAATTCATTAATCAAATCTATGATTTCTTTATCTTTGATGTCTTTGACATCTGCAATAATCACAACATCTGCAATTTCATTGTTTCTTTTCCAGTTTCTTAGTCCGCCTATTTCATCAGTTACATAGTAGTCAAAACTATCTTCTAACCCATTCATTACGCTTCTGTTATGAGTAGCACCAAACTTAAGTATCTCCACAGCTTGTTTTTTGTATTTGGAAAGATTTCTAAGGCAAAAGCCTAGAACTCCATTAATTACCGGATTTATAGAACTAAATGACTGGGTATCTTTTCCGAGCGTTTTCTTTTGACGCCTTGTTAATTCATATTCGTATTTTTTGATTTCAAAGATTGTTTTATACAACTCTTCATGATCCAAAAGAATCTCAAAATAATCGTCTTGGCAATAGATACAGTTAGGTGAATAAAACCCTAAAGCGAACTGATAATACGGGTCATAAATATCAGTGAAAAGCTTCACATCACCAGAATTAGCAACTATTCTTGCTAGCTCAATTCCTTTGTCATTAACCCAAAACATACCTTTAGGTACAGTATCAAATTGGTTGTCCCCGAGCCTTAGTTTTAAATGGTATGTATCCCTTAAAAACCTAATGCCGTTTATGGAATTATATTCAACGACATAATCAAGAAAAGTTTTCCCGAATTCATCCGTTTGAGTGAGGGTGTTTTCGCCAGTTTTAGTTAATAGAGTTACAAGTTCCTTCTTATATAACTCAGGATCATCCAAATAGGCGTAATATCTAAAACCCTTTGAATATGGAATGTTATCTTTGTCTAAAGGTAATTTGTATGAATTTGGGTCTTTCATTCTCGCTAAAGACACACCGAATATTTTCTCTAATGGTATAATGAATTCATATTTAAGAGGTCTTTGCCCTTTTAACATCTTGGAAAAGTTGGCTTTCTCTTGATTTGCAAAGTCATATGCCTTTTGTCCTTTTATTCCAAGTTCGTGTGCTATTGCTACAAGCAAGTGCGTGTACATCTTAATTCCCTTAATATCCATATAATGGTTTATGTTTTTCTCTAAATCGGTCATGTTCTTTCCTCCATCGGTCAAATATTTTATATCACAGCAAATGTAAAAAAATAGTCATTCAAGACAACTTTTGTAGTCATTTTTGCCACACTCATTTTCCAGACTATTTTTTACTCTGTCAAATATGACAACTATTACTATCTATACTTTGTATGAGCAAATAAAAAATCCCTGTTACACCATCAAATGCTTTCGCAGGGATTAATTTATTTTTAAGTTATAAATAGGTGTTTTGATTTAAAATCTTATGTCTTGTTTTTTCCAACCGCTTCTCGCACTGTCGAATTTTGAAGAATCAGTACCATAATACTTTAATGAATCATATTCATCACTCCAGTCATAATAGTTTGTTGAAATGACATCAGCGTTAAAACTATTCTTAGCTGAGTAAGAAATGCAATATTGATATGGATATCCTCCATTAACGAGATATTTCTCAGCAACAATGTAGTAACATTGAGTGTTTGTAATTTTTAAAGAACTAGGGACTTTCAAGTTTTCTTTTATATCCGCCTTCGCTTTTTCAACCCCTTTTTATGCAGGTGTGTTAGGACTGCAACTTGTAACTCCAATCAATGCACTAAACATTAGTGTCGTTTTAATAATTCGCTTAATTGTATTCATTTTTTTACCTCCATTAATATCATAAAAAAATGGTGTCCGTACATTTTACGAACACCATATTAATTCTTTTTTTTATTTTCAAAATAAAGATCCAAACGCGCTCTTACAATATTGATTAATAAGGATGTTTATTAAATCACAGGCTTTAAAGCCTCGTTCAACCCATTCGCTTAAATAATCATTGTAGGTACTATTCCAGTTATCATAATGATAGTAAGTACCTCCATAACTTAGAGAGTTTGAGGTTTTGGAATAGTTCACCATTTGATACTGTATAAAGCATGGGACGAGGAGCCGTAGGTCGCATATGAATTAAAGCAAGCGTTCTTGCCATTAATATATTTACCCTGATCATTTTCTAGGCGTTGAGCTTCACGTTTATGCTCTTCCATTGTCAGAGCAGACTGGAGAACACCCCATTTTTGATATTTTCAACACTATCCATCTTCATAAACTTCATGGTTATATTTATCGCTTTTCTTGTTAGAACAGGTTCCTTTGCCATCTGTATACACCGAATCGCCAAGGAAAACGCCACGTTTATAATCACGCTTCCCACAGTAATACTCACATGACCAGCATTTGTCCTTTTTGAAATTTGAATTGGTTGATATTATTGTTCCTCGTTTTAGATGTTCTTTGATTTAAGAACGGGCGATGCCATTCCTTTTTTGGCGTAGTAATCAGGTATTCTTTTCCCAACAAATAAATCCCTAATTTCTTTAGGAGCGACAATACCTGTAAACTCCTTTCTTTCGCCTTTTTTATGCCATTCGTTTACTTTGTAAACTTCCTTAACTAATCCATCGGTAACCGAAAGAACATAAGGATATTTATTAACGTCTGGGAGACTTATTCTCCAACAACCACGTGTTGCTTCATAACGGGCGTTAGCTGGACCAAATTGATCGGTCATCTCGTTTATTCTCCACCATCTAACTTTAATAATCATATACTTAAAGTCTAGTGGTTCATCGTATGTTTTGGCTGATAATCTTGCTTCAAGTTCATCGGCATTACATACACCATATTCGGAACCGTGTCCACTTTGGATGTTAGCAAGACCTGGGAAAGCATCAATTAGAGCAGATTCAACTTCAAAAGCCTCTTTTTCTGTTAGATTCCACCTTTGAATAATGTGAATGACGTTTAATCCTGCCTCTCTAATTTCTTGAATTATGCGTAGTTTGTTAGGATCATTGCTTTCATCAATTTCTTTTTTATCGACACCATCATAATATCCAATAGCACCAAGAACGTGTTGAAAAACACGATTGCCTTTTCCTTTTCCTACATAAAATGTTTGGCCATTTCTTGGATCGATTAGTCGGTAAACATAATAGCCAATCTTATTAATTGTTTCTTGCGAGAATTCATTAATTTTGTTCATATTTTTTATAATTCTTTCTGCTTCTAGCTTTACTCTTTCAATAAGAGATTGAGAGGTTTCTTAGAGAAATCATGATTTATAAGATTCCCAATCTTTGATACAAAATCTGTAGAGGATACTCTTACATATGATTTCCCACCAGAGAGAACAAACATGTTCTCTTCTGGATACTTTTTAGACTCATAATCATCTTGACTGATTGGATGAAGAGCAATTTTATAATTGCTAACATCTAATCTTAGCATCACGGTATAACTATTAGCCAATAAATCTACTCCAGGCTTGTTAATAGTTATATTGGTTGGATAAATAGTTGCTACTGCATTCTTTTCGTTTTTAGAAAATCATTGAAACATGTATTCCCCCTTTTACTAAGCATATAATACTAATAAATTATAGGAAATTCAATAAAAGTCAAACCTCTTCTATAGTTCTTATTTTTAATATTTTCTAAGGATATGTAACTACTAAACCTAACTCTAAATATTTTATAGTTAAACCTATTTCATAAGATATATTTAATCCTACTCTATGAGAAGTAATCTATTTTGTGAAGCAAAAAAATTAAATCACCATGAAAGCTTGACCGCTAGAGAAGATTGATTTAAAACCAAAAATATGCTATAAATTTTCAAACAAAGATATCCATGTTTGCTTTTAAAATAAACCCATATCTATAGTTGCGAGGGAAGGGAAAATGATTAATATCGCTATAGTTGAAGATGAAAAAGTGGCTTCGGATTTGATATATGATTATCTTTTAAACTACGGCAAGAAATCAGGTGAAGAATTTAACGTCACCGTTTTCAAAGATCCTCTTGCGTTGCTTGAAAATTATAAGCCCACCTATGACCTTATATTTATGGATATAATGATGCCTAATATGGATGGTATGCAAGCTTCACATAAATTACGTGAACTTGACAGCTCGGTGCTTCTTATATTTATTACCAATATGGGAGATTATGCCGTAAAAGGATATGATGTAGGTGCAAGCGCATTTATTAAAAAGCCAGTATCATATTTCGATTTCGAGCAGAAAATGAACCGTGCTATTTATACCATAAAAAGCCGTGATGATAAGGTGCTTATTATTTCAAGCGGTACTACTAAATTTAGAATTTTACTTAGAGACTTAATGTATATCGAAGTATCGGGGCATAAATGCATATATCATACTTCAAGCGGAATCATTGAAGGCAGAAATACTTTAAGTTCGCTCTCTAAGCAGCTCGAGATATATGATTTTATGCTCTGCAACAGTTGTTTTCTCATCAATCCTACCTTTATAAAAAATATTAGCGGATATACAGTCAAAGTTGGCGATGATATTTTAGAGATAAGCCGCTCAAAAAAGAAAAATTTCATGATGCAATTCAATAATTGGATAGCAAAAGGCGGAAGTATCTAAAATGGAATTTTCATATTTATTATCCTATATCGGCGGCTCGATAACATTTATAATAGTAACTTTTTGTGGTGAATTTCTTTTCTCCTTAAACTATAAAAGAAAAGATAAATTTGTCTTGAGATATAGCCTTTCTTTACTTATCACATTATCTTTAAGCGTAGCACTTACCATACCCTATTATATTGTCGATGTTATATATAAAGAAATAGTATGGTCAAACATTGTTGTCATCGTCTTATACCTTTCAATGTTTACCTTAACGGTAATAGCCAATAAACTTTGTTACGACGAATCATTTACTTCCTGCCTTTTATCAGGGCTTGCCGGTTACGCCTCCCAGCATATTTTTTATGGTACTTATTCAATAATAAACATTGCAACCAATCTTGAAAACACTATATATGGGCTATTTCATTTTTCGGATATCAATCTTGTATTTGTATGTAGCAATTTTCTATGCATGCTTATTCAGCTTGCTATCGCATCGATTGTACTTACACTTTGTTATTTTCTAGTAGCACGAAAGACCAATAAAATTTCGCCAGTAGGCTTTGTTCAAAAAAATGTATGCTTTATCACAGGCTCTACAATTATGATTGTGCTTATATTTAATGTGTTTTGTGACGTGTTCGCTTCATTTAATATCGCAACCTCTATATTCGGTAAACTGCTACTCGTCGTTTGTTGTATCTTTATTCTAGTATTTTACTATAATATGCTTGAAGCAGGTTCTTATAAAAACGACTTGGATATCGTCAATAATCTCAACCGATCCGAACGCAGGCACTTTGAAAAACTCAAAAAAGACATGGAACTTATAAGTATAAAGTGTCATGACATAAAACATTATATCGCTATGGCAGGAGAAAACGGCGGCGTTAATGTATCCGAATTAAATGAACTCGTAAACATTTACGAATTAACGATCAAAACAGGTAATGAAATAATAGATACACTTATTGCTGACCGTAGCCTATATTGTTCTGCACATAATATCAAACTAACAGTCATAGCCGACGCATCGCAATTAGATTTTATAAGTGCTTCGGATATGTGCTCCCTATTTGGTAATATGCTTGAGAACGCTATCGAAGCCGTTGATAAAGTCAAAGATGAAAGCAAACGTATAATAAATATAAAACTCTCTAGTGCACGTGAGGGATGAAAAAGTCAGTCTTTAGCGATATT
>ERZ1023698.132-NODE-132-length-15379-cov-12.727682_pt1 | contig 15379 bp, 10 predicted proteins | sample MGYA00380349_ERZ1023698 | MGnify/ENA primary metagenome ERZ1023698 (study PRJEB33179, sample SAMN07449027) | human gut metagenome | biome: Human-gut; feature: Human associated habitat; material: Faeces | host: Homo sapiens | place: India:Kasaragod | collected...
GAATAACTTATATAAAAAGCGTCAACAATTATGCTTATAGAATATAATATATATAGAAAGTAAAGCAAAAGGAGATTGTATATGGGAAAGATTATAGGATTATGTTTATTAATGATTATAAGCAGAGTCAGTTATTCCGCCGAAAATTCAACGCCACAAAAAGACGATAATTCTCAATTAGATTTAATTTCGGAAGAAATTCAGACAAGTTATATAGATGACAATCTAAATAACACTTCAGCAAGAATAACATTGCCAGATAATGTTAACATCATCAATTATTCCCTTGCAAAAAAAAGACTAGGTTATGAAATTTTTGATGAGAATCATTATACGCAAAAGGCAGAAACGATAAGTATTGATACGACTTTGAAAGAAGATGGACATTTGTTGGACTCCAATCAATATGAACTGGCAGCAGCAAATACCCGTACTCAAATTACCAATGCCAAAAGCAGTAAGTATCTTCCTACCGCCAAAATGATTATGACTTTTAAAAATGTATATAACAAAAAAAAGAAAAGTTATGTGACATTAAGATATTCAGGAACTGGATTTCTTGAAGGAAAAAATATCGCTGTTACCGCAGGTCATTGTTGCTATTGTGATGTAACGGATAGTGGTGATTATCAAGACAATATTTCAAATCCGAGATTCCCTGATTCAATAGAATTTTATTTTGGATGTGATAATGCAACTGATATTAATCAAGAATCATCTTATAAATACTACGCTGAAGCAAAAGTAATTAACATAGAGTATTCATACTATGACCATCCGACAACAGAACATGATTGGGGGGCAATATTACTCGATAGAAACATTGGTTATTCAACCGGATGGTATGGGAAAATAGGAAACTGGGCTTCTGAATGCAATAATCAGCCAGTCTATAGTTGGGGATATCCAGCCGATAAACCTTATGGGACATTGTGGAAGACAAGTGGAACATTAGTCGATTCATTAAAATATAAATATAACTACAATTTAGAAACATATAATGGTCAAAGTGGCTCACCAATATTTATGGAAGACTCCTCTGGAAACTCTTATGTTTGTGGAATACATACAAGAGGGGAAACTAATTTTAATAGCGGCACAAAAATCACAAACTTTATATTCCACTATTTAAATAGTTTTGTGACAACTGATTTACGAGATTATACTTATGAAGCTCTTGATTTATCAATTAAAGCTAAAGTAGGATTAGATTGGTCAATCAATATTACAAATAACTCATCTCATATAAGAGAAGTAACATATAATACAAAAATGTGCTTTTATTCTGATGCTCAAAATTGGTCCAATTTAAAAGATACAAAGATTATTTCACTCAAACCATACCAAACAAAAAATGTAATGATTTATTCGAATTGGTTTGCAACATCAATTACCGCATGTTATTACTACAATGGCCATCAAGTAATAACTTATGCAGATAATTTAAATGGAAACAAGACATTAAGTCAACACACCAATATTAAATAACCTATGCTTCAAATAATAAATATAAATAAAAAATATGATGGCAACAAAGAGTATTCAGTTAAAGTTGCTTCTTATACTTTTAACAATAACGGACTATATTTAATAACCGGTTCTAGCGGAGCTGGTAAAACAACACTGCTAGGAATAATGTCTGGAATAGATCAAGAATATGAAGGTGAAATTAAATACAACGATATAACAATAAACAAAAACAATTCAACAAATTATCACTGTCAAATATCGACAATAGTTTTTCAGGATATAAACTTAATAGATTCATTGAATGTAGAAGACAATCTAAAAATAGCTTTTGAACTGAGTAGTGAAAGATATAGTAAAGAAAAATGCACTGAAATATTAAAAAAAGTTAATCTCCCAGACTGGCCAGACGATCTAGATCATTTTCTAAAGAAAAAGACAAGTGAGTTATCCGGAGGTCAAAAGCAACGTATAGCAATTGCAAGGGCAATTATTAGAAAAAGCAAGATTTTGTTTTTAGATGAACCTACATCATCGCTAGATGAAAAGAATTCCAAAGAAATAATTTCAATATTAGCTGGACTAGCAAAAGAAGTCTTGATTATTGTTGTAACACATATTCCTGACTGGTTTAAAGAACAAAATATAACCGATATTCTCGAAATGGAAAAAGGTGTAATCAAAACACACAAAGAGATTCTAGATAACACCAATGTTCAACTACCAAAGGAAAAGAAAGAGAAAAAGAAGTCTCTCTCTTTCAAAACATCGCTTAAGATTGGATTAAAATCCTTATTTCTTAGACCTGTAAAATTGTTTTTCGCTTTGTTATTAACTGTTATTTCCTTAACTTCTTTTTCTTTGTTTCTCGGACTCAAAAACATAAACACTAATCATGTTTTAATAAACAATCAATTCAATGATAACAACAGCATTTGTATAGTTAGTAGCAACGCAAAAAAGCATCAAGATTTTTTTATTACTAGCACTTATGAAACAAGCGGGTTCTTACCAGAGCAAATCAATACACTTAATTCCAATGATGCACATCGGATATTTGAAACAAATATGTATAGTTCCAATTTTCTTAAAAAAGATTACAGTTATAACACTTACAATTATCCATTGATTGGTTTCATAACTGAGAGGACCTTTTCAAATTGTTTTTTAGAATTATGGTCTGAAGATGACCCTAATTTCATCCAAGATGAAAGGCTGAAAGATAATACAAATTGTCATTTTCCTTCAAATAATGATGAAGTAGCAATATCTAGTATCTATGCCGAATTTCTTATGAAATATAGTGTCTATGAAGTAAGTAACATAAATGAATTAATAGGAAAATATTTAGGACTTTATAAGATAGTTAATATATATACCACTAGAGATAATTATATATTGAGTCCTTTAGTAGAAAACTTAGACACCGTAACAGCTGAATTGGATGCCTTAAGCTATTCCGACTCATACTCTCAACTACTATATGTCAGACCAGGCTTTTATGAATACTACAAAACTCTTCCAGGTTTTTCCGATGATGATGAAGGAGAAGACCAAATAGCCAACTTGCAGACTTCAAAAATAAAAGAAGCGAAAAAAGAAAAAACAATCTATTACTATGCTTACGAAGCAAAAGACAAGCACACTGCCAAAAAAATAACTGATTCTTTAACAATAAAAAAAGACGATTTAATTTATGAGGCAAATGTATTAAACGTTTATAACCAGAGAATATTTAATACAACTATAATGGAAGGACCAGGTGCAATGCTGATCTTCTCTCTTATTATTCTATTCCTTTCAATTTCTATTATTTCTTTAATATTATTATTCTCATCAAATTATAAAAGAGAGATATACACCTATGGAATATTAAAAGCTCTAGGTTGTTCAAACAAAGGAATCGATAAAATAATAATCTATGAATCAATCATAGTTTCAATATTAGTATTTGCTTCAGTATCAATAGTCACTTCCATAGTGTATTTATTGTTAAACATGAATTACCGTATAGAGATGCTAAGCATAGATTGGCTTTTTATCATAACCAATTTCGTTATTATATTATTTATCAGTCTAATAGTTTCCTTAATCAATTTCATTAAAGTAATAAAAACAAATACATCAAAATTATTGAAGAACAAATAAAGCTATGCGACACACACAGCGCATAGCTTTTTTAAACCTTATCAAATAAACATTATAGCAATCTTCCGAAATGCTTTTTATAGAAATACTTCACAGGTTGAGTCAATAATCCATACAGCAGCACTTCTCCAAATATAATGACGAGGAATATTGGATTAATAGAAACCATATCGAAAGTAGTATCGACATTAGGAACATAAACTACAAAGAATCCCAATAAACATGATACGACTATTCCTAAAGACAATGTGACGTTAGGCCAAGACTGGATCAAAGGAATTCTATCAGTTCTCAAGAAAGCATAGACGACATTTTGCGTTATCAGTGATTCTAAGAAGAATCCGGTTTGGAAAGTCATCATAAAGGTTATATATTCATCGGATGTCTCAACCCAGTTCCAGTTGAACATTCCACTTTGGAAAGCCCAGTTGATAGTGTCACCAGTTGAATTCATATTCACGACCATTAATGGAGAGATGAAGTACATCAAGAAAGCAAATGTGATCATATCGACGCAAGAAGATAACGGTCCGAATGCAAACATAAACGATCGTATTTGTTTGACTGAAAAATCCAAAGGCTGCATTATATTTCTCTCATCTACCGAATCGAAAGGAATCATAGAACAAGAAACATCAGTGATGATATCCAACAAGATGATTTGTAAAGCTTGCATCGGAATAAATGGAATCCAAATAGCTCCGATCATTTGAGAAATCATATTTCCGAAGTTTGAAGAAGTCTGGCCTTTCAAATACTTCATCATATTTACATATGATTTTCTTCCTTCGATAATTCCATCTCTCAAAACATTCAAATCATTCTCCAACATGATGATATCGGCTGATTCCTTAGCTATATCAGTTGCATCCTTGAATGAAATTCCGACATCAGCAGCATGTAAAGCAGCTGCATCATTGATTCCATCACCCATGAATCCGACAGTATGTTTATTTCTTTGAAGACTTGTAACAATTCTGCTCTTGTCATCGGGTGACAACTTAACGAACAAATTACATTCCTCAACCTTTTTAGTCAATTCATCATCGCTCATCTCTCTAATCTCATCACCAGATAACACTTTAATATCATCAAACCCGGTAGCTCTACAAACAGCTCTGGCAGCCGGCTCATTATCTCCGGTTAATACTTTAACTGTAACACCAAAGTTTCTAAGGCCATCCAAAGCTTCCTTAGCCGAGGCTTTAGGCGTGTCTTCAAAACATATATATCCAGCAAAGACCAAGTCAGATTCATCCGATACTGTTATCGTATCTTTATCCGTATCCTTAGTAGCCATCAATATTGTTCTTCTACCTTTCAAAGATTCTTTATCGGCAGTGATCTTAATCTTAGCTATATCATCATCAGTAATAGGTCTTTTTCCTTGTGCTGTTTTGATAAAGCCCAATGTCTTTATCATAGAATCAGTAGCACCTTTCACAACCATAAATTTAGCACCAGTGTGATCCTTTAATAAAACAGTTAATCTCTTTCTATCAAAGTCGAAAGGAATTTCATCAAGCTTTACTAATCCTTCAGTCAACGATTCATAAAATGATCTATCTGATTCAGCATATGCCACAATCGATTTATCTATAACAGACTTAATTCCAGTTTGGGAATACGAATTTAAGAAAGCGAGGCGAAGAACACGTGGAGATGAAACACCATCAAAGTTAAAATACTCAGCTAATGTCGAACTATTTTCAGTAAGTGTTCCAGTTTTATCCGTACAAAGAACATCCATGGCTCCGAAGTTTTGAATAGAGTTGATATCCTTTACTATGACTTTCTTTCCAGACATCTTGACTGCACCTTTAGCTAGATTAGCTGCAACTTGCATAGGAAGAAGTGCGGGAGTGAGTCCAACAGCTACTGACATAGCAAACATCAAAGCTTGAATCCATTGCTTATAATCGTTATATCCTGAAATTACCAACCCTTCTGATGCTATATGAATACCAAAACCATCGATGATAAAGATAAGAGGAACCATAACCACCAAGAAACTCATGAGCATCTTAGCAACTGAATCGACACCTTTTTCAAAAGCAGTCTTTCCTTTTTTCTCTACTACTTTTTCTCTCAAAGCACCAAAAATTGTTTTATTTCCGACATTGACTATACAAACCTCGCCACTTCCAGACACAACATTAGATCCTTCAAAAGCTAAAGAAGAGACATCGAAAGGATTTGCTTTTGCTAAATTTCCATTATATGAATTAGTATTCTTTTCAACAGGTTGTTGTTCACCAGTCAAAGCAGATTGTGAAACGAATAAATCTTTAGCAGCTACAACTCTAACATCTGCTGGCAGCATATCACCAGCACCGATTCTAACTATATCTCCAACAACCAATTGATCGTTAGGAAGCTCGATTACCTTTCCATTTCTGATGACTGTCGAAGTATTCTCTGTCATGGATTTCAACGAAGCAGCTGAGCGAAGAGATTTAGTCTCTTCCACAAAACTTACGGTTCCGGAGAGAAGAACCATTATGATTATTATCAAAGGAGTAACCCACCAAGTAGCTTTATCTTCAGCAGTACCTCCAGGAAGCCAAGCGACAATAGCTGATATGATAGCAACAACTAGCAAAATTAATGAAAAAGGAGAAGTAAATGCTTTGAAAAGTCTATGAAAAACACCATTACTTTTGATCTTAGTAACTGTGTTTGCTCCATATTTTCCTCTATTGGATTCAACAGTTTCGTCATTTAAGCCCGTCTTCTCATCCACACCGATATCCTTGAAAAAATCAGCTATAGACAAACTACTAGCTCTCAAAAGTCTATCTCGATCTTCTTTACTTTGAACAACTCCAGTCTTTGCTATTTTTTGAGCATTAGCCTTGTTAATCAAATTTTCTTCCTTGACTATTTTTTTATTAGCCTTGGCTTCTTTCCAATCTTTGAGACCCATGGGTTTACCCTCCTTTCAATAAAAAAACTTATGGCAAGTCAAATGCCATAAGGATAATTTACTCGTGAGTAAACCTTATGACGCTTGAGCTTACGCTCTCAGTGGTATTAGAACTTTTCTATCCCATACCTTGGCTTCGATTAAGGGATGCTGACCGTCTAAAGAAGTCTCCTTCAATAGCCGGCGAAAGTCCATGTCCGACTGAGTAACCTGGCCTTGCTTAAGGCAAAAGAACAATAGCACTCACAAAGATAAAATACAATATAAAAGAGCTTTATTTCTTATCTTTTTCATTCATTTCCTTTATGTCCTCATCAAACTTCTTTATGAAATAAAAACTGATATGGCATTCATATAAAAGAGCAAAGGCAAATTCAATCCAATCAAATATTTTCTCATATGGATAATAGTATTTATAAACAATCAAAAATATTTTTATAATATTTATTTTTTGTAGTTGAAGCAGATAATTTAATATGAGCATAAGATTATCTAATTTAATAGTACAAACATTTATATTTGACTCTCCACAATCAAAATCGATGAAACCTTATATTCTAAATCTAAAAACATTTTTATCATCTTTTTTATCTAAAATGAATTCATTAAGAATAACAAATGTGTATTTTTATACACATTAGGCTTAATATCATTCATTTTATCCATTAGTTGAATCTAATCTATGAGAGAATGGTGAAACTTTGAAAGAGAGGAAACTGAAATGGAAAACAAAATCAAAGATTTCTTGCCTAATGTGTTCGGATACGACACTATCAAAAAACAACTAAAAGAAGTTTATGACCAGTATATGGATAGATTAAGAGATGGAAAGGATATCTCAGATCTACCCAAAGGATTTGTTTTCTATGGAGAGCCTGGAAATGGTAAAACTTTGATATGTAGAGAATTCTCAAAGATTTTTAACTGCCCAGTTATCAATCTTCAATGTGACCTAGATAATATAAACAAAGAAATAGTCGATGCATATACTAAAGCTAGAAAGAACAAATTATCAATAGTAATAGTCGATGAAATTGACAATTTGTTAGGACTAAATTGTTGGGGTGAAGTAGATCCTAAATTCCTTAGAGCTTTTCAATCTCAAATGGATGGATTTGATAAGAACACTTCTGTAATCACACTTGCAACATCAAACTCATCTCCTCAAGATTGGCCTGAATCATTAGTTAGAGTTGGAAGATTGGAAAAGAAATATTGTATGAGCAGTTCATCTATAGTTGAAGATTTAATAGATGGATTCAGCAAGAAATACAATGTTCCTGTAACTGCCGATGAAAAAGAAGAATTAAAATATGAGTTCAAGAAAATAAACATTGCTAAAATAGAATCCATATTTAGTCAAGCAAGTATAAAATACGGTGAAAAAACAAAGCTGAATGATATTTTGAAAATATTAGATGAAATGGATTTGGTAGACCATAACCACGAAGAACCTGACAATATCGAAAGGATGACCGCAATACACGAAGCAGGTCATGCACTTTACCTACAATCTCATTGTAAAAGGATATCTTTTTTGAGAACTAGAATAGTAGATAACATCAATGCAGAAACTCTATCTTCTGACAAATTCTCTACCGAGAGATTAGACAGAGAAACATTAGAAGAAAGTATCGACACAAGTCTAGCTGGAATTGCTAGTGAAAAATTAATCTTTGGCAAGTATGATGTAGGAGGTGGTAGTGATTTGACTAAGGCATTAAAACTAATCGACACCTTGCTATGCCGTGGATCTATTTTGGATCCATCATGCCATTATGCCCACTCTGAAGAAATATCATATTTGTTGAAATTTAAATACGAAAGAATTAAAAGGAAGTATTTAAAAAGCGAATTCAACAAAGTATATAAACAATTAAAGAAAGAAAAGAAACAAATAATTAAAATAGCTGATTTCATGCAGAAAAACATAGGAATCAATTCCATACAATTAAAAGAGTTGCTATCAGATTAAATATATATGTCAAAGTCTTAGCCAATCCTAAGACTTTTTTATTTTTATTTGGATATTGATTTCCATTTATCAAACCATTATATTAAAAGTGCTATCCCAAAAGGGTGTGTAGTGGTAAATCCACAGGTGACTTACAAGATTCCGTTAGACCTTATATAAGGTGACGACGGCAGAAAAGGAGCAATCCTTTTCAGGCGACAAACTATTTAAAGATAGAACTCCTGAAAGGACCGGTGATTTACAATGAAAAAGTTCTTATCTAATTATTACTTAATTATTTTGACGATTGTTGTTGGAATATTAGCTTTAATATTTCAATTTGGATTCCAGTTGAATCTAGTCTCTCTTATCCTCATCCATTCATGTGCTGCAATTTTTGTAGTTATTACTGTCGTAAGTATGATAAAAGATTTAATAAAAGGACATGTAGGATTAGATATTTTAGCTTTGACTTCTATTATTTCTACTCTATTTGTCAATGACACCATAAACGGAATTACTATCGAAGGTTATTGGGCTTGTCTTATGATAATGATTATGATGGCTTCTGGTCAGGCCTTAGAGTCTTTTTCTTCAAGGAAAGCAAATAAAGAATTGACTGAGCTCATAAATAAGACACCTAAAGTTGTTCATCTATTGACCGATAGCGGGTATTGTATGGATATAGACATAAAAGAAGCAAAAATAGGTGATTTGTTTTTGATAAAGCCTAATGAAACAGTTCCATTGGATTCGACGATAATCGATGGAAACTCACCATTCAACATGTCTTCTCTAACAGGAGAAAGTCTTCCAGAATCAAAAAAAGAAGGAGACAAAATACTATCAGGATTTATAAATGGTGATTCTCCTATTATTGCTAAAGTCGATAAAAAAGATGCTGATTCTCAGTATCAAACTATCGTTAAATTAGCTAAAGAAGTGGATAAAAAGCCATCTAAATTTGTAAAAATGACTGATAAATTAGCAATTCCATTCACCATTGTTTCTTATCTACTAGCAGGATTAGGTTGGCTTATTGCTTATATTACAAATCCATCAATCTCATTGATGGATGGCTTTACTAGATTTGTTGAAGTATTGGTAGTCGCTTCTCCTTGCCCTTTATTATTAGCAGCTCCGATTGCAATGATTTCAGGAATATCGCAAGCCTATAAAAAGAACATCTTAATAAAAGATCCTATCGCATTTGAAAAACTAGCAAATACTAAAACTTTTGCTTTCGACAAAACAGGAACTCTAACCATTGGAAAACCATCGATTTCAAAAATAGAAACTATAGATGATTATTCAAAAGATGATTTGCTCTTATATATGGCTAGCCTTGAAATTAATTCCAATCACATCTTTGCTAAATCTATAATAGAATCATCAAATCAAACAAATCTATTAAAAGCGTCTGATATCAAAGAATATCCGGGAAAAGGAGTTGAAGGGTTTATAGACGGAGTTAAATATAAAGTAGGAAACAGATCTTTTATATCTTTAGATGATAATATAGAAAAAGGTGAAACATTAGTAGGGTTATCAGTGAATGATAATCCTGTCGGATATATCATCTTTAGAGATAAACTTAAAAAAGATACAAAAGAAGCTTTATCTTCATTAAGAGATCTTAATGTCAATAAGATCATCATGCTTACCGGTGATAACGAGAAAACTGCTTCTAGAATCGCAGAAGAAGCTGGAATTGATAAATACTATTCATCTTTATCGCCTCAGGACAAATTAAATATAATAACTTCTACAAGTGATGACGATAGACCTATAGCAATGGTAGGAGATGGAATAAACGATACACCTTGCTTAGCAAATGCAGACGTAGGAATAGCAATGCAAAGCGGAAATGATGGTGCTATCAGTGAGGTCAGCGATATCATCATTTTAAATGATTCGATAGATAGCATTGTATTAGCTAAGAAAATATCAATTAATACTTTAAAAATAGGAAGACAAGCTGTTTTAATAGGAATAACAACTTGCATAATATTAATGATAGTTGCAGCGTTTGGAGTACTTCCCGCCATCATAGGTGCTATATGTCAGGAAGGAATAGATTTGATTTCTATTTTATGGGCCTTGAGAGCTCATAAACAAGTAAAATAAAAAGGTCGTGAATGTATTGTGGACTCTTTTCGCAATCAAAAAACATAATTGTGCGATTCTGCAATGACTTGTCATAAATATCCTTGAACCACAAAGTATGCAACATTTCATGTTTAATTATCCCTTTTAAATAATCAATGTTATTTTCATTCAAATTTTGTTGTGCCGTTATTTTTGTGCCTTTGTTCGCCAAGTCACTTTTCAAAATTTCATGATCATTAAAAGAAGGCATTGAACATTCATAAGATGCCTGCCCTGTTTTCCCTTCATTTTTTGATATAACTGTAATTAGCCTATCAAATCTTAAAACATACATTCCGTTCTGTTCCATTTCAGTCGATGGAAAATTTTTTTGCAAGTCACACGCCAAAGCCAATTTTATTATTTCATCATCTCCAAGTTTGCTTAAAAATATTTATATTTAATCCGAAACTTCCAATCCTGAGGTATGCCTAGTCGAAGATCTCCTTATACGGCTTCATGTCGCTCAATGCCGGCGTCTTCTCAATCCATTCGTCCCCGACCTTCATCCGCGTTATCCTTCTTGTGACATCAATTACGTCCTCGACCGAATAGTTGGACTGAAGGTTCTTCTCCTTTATCTTCGCAAGGATACGATAGTAGAGCATCAGCGAGATGTGGTTGAAGAAGAGCCATCCCGAATAGGTGAAGCTGTTCGTTTTGTTCGATGCGAATTTTCCGAGCACATGCTTGTAAGCCTTGTTGCCGTCCTCGATGAGTTCCCTTTCCTTGTACATCTCGAACATCTCTTTCGGAGAGATGTCGGAGTTCATCGCCAATGCGATGGTCCCGAAGTATTTAGATGATTCCTTCAGTCCTTCGGGTGTGTATCCCTTGACTCCGTTTGCCGTGTTCTGGCAATAAGTGCTCTCTTCCTCGTTCTTCAGTTCCGTATCAAGGAACAGGACGATCTTGTCCTGCCTTATCTCTTCGTATTCCGGCTTTTCGTCTGCCTTGGGCCTGCCACGCGAAGCTCTCTTCTTCCTTACGTCCTTGTATTCGTATTCCTGTATTGTTCTGAAACAGATGGCTCTTCCATGATAGGTGAATACATTGGCGCCGAACGGAACCGCGGTACCAGCCTGTTCTCCCATGAATCCGTAGTCGATCGAGGAGTCGTTCCTCTTCAGAGGGGCAAGGGAAATGATTCCGCTCTCTTTCATCAACATGGAATTGGCATCGTCCCTGAAGCCTTTGTCGGCGATGAGGACGACGTTTTTTATTCCTGCCTCCTTTATGCAGTATCCTATGTTCGACAGATCGGGGCTGTTTCCGGAAAAAGGAAAATAATAGACGGGAGACTTCACAGGTTTTAGGGAGAAACAGTACATGAGGTTCACCTGGGGATCCCAGATCTGATTGTGGTTGTATCCTATCCTTGCCTCTGATATGCCTTTGGAATAGCATACGAGTCTTGTTCCGTCGAAGATGATGTGCGAGGAATCGTCGATATACTTGTGCATGAACTTGAGCTGTGCGTCCCTGTTCTTCCCTATCCTCTCCGACAGGAGCGATATCGACGACTTCGAAAGGGCAAGGCCCGGATGGGCTATACTCTCATACGAACATTCATATGCGTTCCTTATCCTCTTCTCCGGCTGCTTGTCCGTCAGGCCGAGTTTCCCTATGGCCATTATCGCATCGCCGTCTTCGGTTCCGAAGCACTCTCTCAGGTTCTCTCTTATGTCGGAGCCGAGTTCCTCGAGAAGGGCGGTTGCCTTGTATTCGAGGGGAGCGGATATTGATTTGAGGTCATCGGCATTCATTCTGATGTCGGCCTTGATCAGCCCCTTCTCCTCGTCCAGACGCCCTAGATACTTTCCCGGCTTTGTCATGGTCCTCTTCCTCTCTGAAGAATAGACATACTTGGCCTCGTAGAGGTAGAACCTTCCTCCGACGTCCTTGATCAGCTGCTTCTTTCCCTTCAGTCTTTTCGCCCATTCAGGTATTGCCATACTGCCCTCCTATAAGCATACTAATATAGTATGCTATTTTTGGCCAAAAGAAAAGAGGGAATTTGCCTGATTTTGCCGATGGTCTGGGCATTTTCGAGGCGTTCCCTATTATCTAGGCATACCTAAAGACTGGAAGGTTCAATTAAAATTTAAAGCGGAATAAAATAAATTGAAAACGCAATTTGTCTTCATTTTTTAAAATAACCTTTTAAAAAAGCAAAAAGGACTACACATCACATTAACTTAGAACCAAGTGTAGTCCAATATATCAACTATTTTTGACTATTTTATTTTAACAGATTATTTACTTTTAAATAGCAAAGAAATGCTGTGATTACTTCCTCTATTGTATAAAACTTTTTTTTGTTAAAATTTAATATTACATTATTGAATTCAATATCATAAACTGGGTTGTTATACAAAATCTTCCATTTCTTTCCACGGATTATATGCTGTTCAATGTAGCTAATCAAAAATGGGTATGGTATAGTTTTTGTATATTTAATTCTATCTGTACTTTTCGGCTTTTCTCCTTTTTTCACTAAAACTACACTAGTATCTAATAAAACTCGCATATGATTTACCTTTTTGATAATTTCATCCTCTTTATATCCTTCTACACGAAAATCCTTAGCTTCATCTTCTTTTTCTTCTTTAGTTAAATGTCTAACTTTTTCTTTAACCCAATAAATCTTATCCTCATAAAGTTCTTCATATAACTTATCAATATTAATAGAATGGTTTTCTAAATATTTAATTGATGCTGGATAAAGGAACATTTTTTATCACCTCACTATAATGGCAAGAATTTTATCACATCGAATATTATAGTCTCTGGTGATTTATGTTTGCAAATTATCAAATTGAAATTCGCATCATAGTCACCACACCACTGTAATTGTTTGTTATGGCTTATTAGTTTAAAGCCCTTATATGTTGATCCACCATGTTTACTTCTATCTAAAGCATAGAATATATCCTTTCCATTTTTATTATAGGCTTTTTGTAATTTTCCTCTATATTTGTATGAAACCTCCTTCGTAGCTGTCCGTTTAGCTGGATTAATACAACTATTGTGAACAATCACCCCAACATTTCCAATCGCATAGGTATGACAACTCATAACATTGAAGTTATAAACTTTAATCTTGGAAGTTAATTTTTTCTTAATTACTTCAGTAATATTTTTATCATTTACTAAAGTTTTGAGAATATCTCTATCATTAAGATCACTGGCTTTCTTCCAACCTTTTGTAGTCAAGAAACTATGTCCAGGAGTACAGGCGATAATCTCGTCCCCTACTTTAATTTCTATCAATTCTTCAGTTTCATTGATATAGGTATCGGTGACAGGCATCTCTTCGTATCGACCGACATTATCGTCATAAGAAAGAACAGTATCACCCTTCTTAATTTCTTCGATTCTCTTCATGCCGACAGCAGTCATTACCATCGTTCCAGCGATGAAACAGTAGGACGGGTTAATAGCTCCAGAGATTGCACCTCCGATGGCACCGAACATGAATCCGTCGGCCGCCCCGTCGATGGCTCCGGACAAAGCACCTTTTAAGGCACCTTCCCAAGATCCTGTCTTGATACCTTCAGTAATGGCACCTTGGATAGCTCCCGTAACGGCACCAGTCACGGCACCGATTACAGCGCCCTTGACGGCTCCAACCAACATGGAAGTAGCGATACAAGAAGCACCGAATCCACCAGTAGCTACAACCGCAATAGCGCATATGGCGATGACAGCTAGACCGATGCAGAGCTTAGTAGCCCAAGAAGGCCAGTTTCCACCCTCATCGGAGAGGTTGATAGGATTGTTCCTGCAGTAGGCGAATGATAATCTTCCTACAGAGGATAGGATTCTCTAGAGAGACAGCCCTTTATATTAGAAAAAATTCCAGTGATTTTATAGAAATAGACAATGGAAAGATCTTCCTTAAAAAGGATATCTTGGATAGTACCAATAAAGACATCCAAAAAGAACTTAAGGATTTAGATTCAAATATTAGAGAATATATTCATAGTTAAACTAAAAAGGGGCTGTTACGAAATCAACTCTTCGGAAACAGCATCTACTAGAAGCAAAAAGAAGTAAAAAAGCCAAAAAATGGCCCAGGGAATCTAACCCTGAGCCATTTTTGGTAGAATACCTTTGTTCACGAGGTATCACCATGGCTTATTTTACCATAAAGCAATGTTCGATTTTTTATTCTTTTCCGATGGATGTGAAGGAACAGAGGAAATTGGACGTTTTCCTCACCGTCCTGGAATCATCCAGGGTCGGTCCCATCATCGCCTCTTCGGTCTTCGGAGATGGGCCCAACGTAGGCAAGAAGCCCTACGACCCCTATCGGATGTTTGCGTTCATCGTTCTCGCCTTCTCTCTTAAGAAAATGACTCTGAGAGATATCGAATCAACTACCTTTCGGAAATCATGGTCTGCAGGATGAAGAACAGAATACAGGAAAAGGGACTGTTCAAGGATTTCACCTTCCAGGATGTAATGACGCGTCTCGACGACTGCATCAAGACTAGCGAGGATGAAAACGCGTCGACATGGAAGCTTTGCTCCATGAGCAAAAAAGACCTGGATCTTTTGTCACGGCTGGGGTTGGAAAGTTAATCGGATTGAGAAACCTTTAATTAAATGAAATGCTTTTTATATTCAAAAATTTAATAAAGAATTTACTGCCATATATTTTAGAACTTATATCAACAGAATAAAATTAGATAACCTTTGTCAAGCTCTTTTTTGAAGAAATCCCACCAAAA
>ERZ1023698.135-NODE-135-length-15114-cov-10.337937_pt1 | contig 15114 bp, 12 predicted proteins | sample MGYA00380349_ERZ1023698 | MGnify/ENA primary metagenome ERZ1023698 (study PRJEB33179, sample SAMN07449027) | human gut metagenome | biome: Human-gut; feature: Human associated habitat; material: Faeces | host: Homo sapiens | place: India:Kasaragod | collected...
CCATTTAGTTATATATTTCTAAGATTGAAGATTTGTCTATTTGCATCTATTGTGTAGATACTATTCTCAATATCTTGTCTAGTTTGTAACCAAGCTCTTCTTTGTTCCTCAGATTCAAACTTTTTAGGTTTGGGTAAAATTTTATTTATTTTATCCTTTGCATCTTTTTTAGAAGATGCGATAATGTCAGCTTCTTCAGTTCTACCTGATTCTCTAAGAGCTCTTTCAAATCTATCTACAGTACTAATTTCAGCTACTTTATTATTTACTGTAACTACTCTAGAAGAATTATTTAAAATGTCTACAAATTGCTTATAATCATCTTCTAAGCCATTTTTAGTATTTTGTATATAATCATCTTGATTTCTAAGCTGTTTTAATACCGCTTCAGATATTTCCATTTGATTCTTAGGATCATATGAGGCTACTCTAGCAAATAAATCTTTATTATCTGTGTACAAAGTATTTAATACTTCAGCTCTAGATTTAATACCGTCATACTGTTGTTGAGTTATAGCCCCTTTAGTGAGGGCCATATTCATACCAGCCATCAAAGATTCATATTCTCCAGAAGCAATAAAAGGAACAATAGATCTGTCTTCTTTTACTCTGGAATGTACAAATCCCCCAAGTAAACCAGCAATAGCACCTGCTGCTCCTTCTTCCAAAGCTGATTTAAAAGATTCCTTGCTAAATAATTCTGTGCCGAACTTACCTTTACCTATTTCTACATCCTCCGGAGCAATAAACTGATCATATAATACTTCAATAGAATTTTTAGCTTCAGATTGAAGAAATTCTTCTAAGCCTTCTTCAAAAGCGCTACCTACTCCAATTTTATTAGTAGCGGTAAATCTATCTACAGCATTAACTATGTTATTAATAATTCTATTTGATATACCTCTATCAAACAATTTTGACATATCTCCACCAGTTTCATTTACTACAGCTTGCGCTGCCATTTTTCCAGATTTTCCTGTAGCCAACCATCTTGTCAAAGCGTTTGAACCAAGTTTTTGTTCAATGACTGTATTAATGGCACCAGTAAGTAAACCAACAGATGCTGCATCCTCTAAACTAAGACCAGCATCTCTAGCAGCTTGATAAGCTTCACCGTAATTTAATACCATACCAGCACCAACCATTGGTAATACTGTAGGAGCGCTTTTGATTGCTTCATTGAGTGTTTTACCTATAGTACCCAAAGTTTCTACTTCTTTGCCTGTAGCAGCTAAACCACCAATAAGACTACCAACTCCGGTATTAGCTATTGCTCTACCTACTCCAGCATAGGAAACCAAGGAAGATATAACATTACCCATAACATTACTAAAGCTTTCCAAATTATCAAACATACTTTGATCAGCTTCTATGCTAGTCTTACCGTAAGGGGTATCTCTGGTTATTTCTTCTTGTCGATAATCTGCTAACGCATTCAAACTATCGTATTCTGATTTATAACCTTCGCCTTTAGCTAAACTAGAAACAGCTTCTGCAATATCTCCTGCCCCAGCAGCAAAACTGTAGATGCCAGGAAGAATACCATGCAACCCTCTTGCAAAGCTTTCGGTGAATCCCAGTAACGCGTTACTTGTTAATTTTTTAGGTCCGTAGGAATTAATAATTGAAGTACCTGCTAATTCTACTTTCGCCATAGATTCTTTTGTACCAACTACTTGTTTTAAAGTATATTTTCCTGTTTCAGGATCAATAGCCGGAGTAAAGTAACTAAATAGTTTAAAACTATCAGGTCTGCTTTCTTTTTCCTTCAGTCCTTTTAATACTTCATCAGTTTTACCTTTCATAACTTTTAAAAAGTTATTTCTAGTATTGCCTTCTGTACCTTCTGCAAAATCTTCAATATTCATTGAATCTTCTTCAGATAAATATCCTAAAGATTTCCTAAGTAGTGTGTTACCCAGGAAATCTTCATCTAAATTCAATTCTGATAGACTTTGCTTTTCGCCACCTAATTCATCAGCAGCTATATATTCATCATTCATAATGGAGTTTACCAATGCCACGGATTCTATTTCCTCATTGGCCAATCCTTCATTAAAATTATTATTTATAATGTTAGGAACAGTATAATAAGAATTATAAGTATTTCTTAATACTTCTAATCCGTTTGGTTTGTTGCTAACTGTATCAAAACGTGGAAACATAATTACATATTTGAATTTATTCTTCTACTATCAAAAGAAATTGCTGCGTGTGATGGTTCCGCTTTAAATGAAGAACTACCACCAAAAATTTTAGCACTATAAGCATCTTCAAATGCTTTTATTTGTGCAGGATCACTCAAAGCCGGATAACCAATATTAAGTTCATAATAATCTTCTTCCATTTGATTATCATCTGTATAAGGTCTGTCTTCTAACTTATTACCTATTTTGTGCTTTCCGTTTATACCTTTTTCAAAAAGTATTTTCTTTATGTCATTTGTAGTTAAACTACCATACTTACCTTTATTGTTTTCTAAAATGGCATCAATTTCACTTTCTGAAACTAATACTTTACCAGGAACTAAAGGCATTTGTATTAATCCCCCATCACTAACAATACCATAATCTTGTAATCTGCCATTTGGTTTCATATAACCTACTTGGATATTAGATACAAGATCACTAATAATGTTACCATAGGACTCTACAAGATCACTTAACTTTTCTTTTCTCTTCGCAATAGAATTATCAAAACCCCAAGTTTTAAAGGTATCAAGAATGCTTTTTTCATTATTTAAAAGAAATTCTTTAGATATTTCTGCTACAGGTATACCTGTGTCATTCATAGGTACTACGTGCGTAAAATCAGTTAATGTGATTCTCTTATTCTTTCCTTTGGGTTCTCCTTTCTTATATATATCCACATCTCTAGAATCAGGGAAATTAGGATCTAACATAATCTTAAATTCTCCTTCTGAGAAAGGAATGGATTGTGAATTTACTAATTCTTTTATTTTTGAAGGATTGTTTGAACCTAAGGCTTCTCTATAAATGTTTGAATAAAGATTTCTAACATCATCTTCTGTAGGATTGTCACCAATAATGCCTTCAGCTTGAGCTTTATTCAATTCCTTAGCCAACAAGTTGGTTCGTTTTTGTGCCAAACTAGCATCCAGTTCCATTACTCTAGATTGTGAAGTTTGAGTGGAACCTTTTTCTGCAGAAAGTCTTGCATTTAATAGTGCAAATTGGTCAACTCCAGCTCTATCTCTCCAAGCCTTTTCTCCTGCTGCTGTATAAACTTGTTGCACAAAAATATCTCTAGCTTGTTCAGGATCAACTCCAGCAGAAATCATAGTTCTCATATGCATTTGCGCTTGAGGGGTAGCAAGAATCTCACTCAAATGAGAATCTACTTGTGCTTTAGTTCTATCTGCAGATACTCCATGATATAAATATCTACCATCGCTACCCATATCGCTAGGTTTAAGATCATTTACGTATGGATCTACTAAATCATTTACAGATTGATATGCTATTGGAGATATATCTTTATATAGCCCTTGAGTAGTAGTATCCCAATTGGTAAAGTTTCTATCATGCCATAACGGGTTATATTTACCAGAAGCTATTAAAGCTTGTTTGGCTTTGTTATATGCTTCAAAATTAGCTGCACTTTGTCTTAATGCTGAAAGTTTAGCTCTATCTACATTATTTATTGCAGATTGTAGAGCCATCTGCCATTCCATACTTTTAATGGCCTCAGGATTTTTAGCAGCTTGATCAATAATTGGAAGTACTTTACCTCTGGTTTCTGCATCCCAGGTTTGCATATCTTTCATCGATTGCGATTGAAAATCAGCCCATGTATTCGCAGCAGTTCTATAATCTGCTAAAGCTTTGTCAACTCTTTCATTTGCCTGCTTACCCAATGTGTATAATTGTTCAAAAGGAATTGGAACATAGGTGTCTATAAATTGAGCTTGTGCAGGATTGTCATATCTATTTACTGCCATAACTATACCGTTAAACTATCAACTAAACTATTTACTGTACCGTATCTTAAGAAATTCTGTAAGTAAGGTAATATCTGACGATCTCTACGTGCCTGATTACGCATCTTTTCTTTAGTCTGAGACCATTGACCTAACTGACCAGCAGCAGTAGCACCAAAGTTTCTTGCAGCAGCTCTATTACGGGCATTTAGGTCATTAGTAAGTACAGTATTTTGTACATATTGCTGACCTAAATTGTTCATCATATTTGCGTATTCACCTAAGTATTGATTATTAGCATTATCTCTATTAGCATATACTGAAGCATTCTGAGCATATTCCCCAGTAGCTAATTGATTTCCATATGCTAAATTCATACCGGTATTAGGATTAAGTCTAGCCATATTATTACGAGCAATTGCTCTAGATCTTCTATTAGCTGCAAGAGTGGGTTCTATATTAAGTTTACGGCTAGCCATTGCTCTATTAATAGCCCCAGTATAGGGATTAATAACCTGATCTTCTACTTCAGGTCTACGTCTACTCTGAATCCAATTGTACAGTATAGGAGATAAACCAGATAAACTACCAAAGCCAAATGAAGATTTGCTAGGTGTTTTAATTTCATCTGGTGTTAACGTAGGATTAAAATCGTCAACAGAAACCAATGGAGCATAGATAGGATCAGATGCTAAAGCTGGGTTAAAGTCTGCTATATCTAATAAAGGAGCCTGACTAGGAGCAGCTACTGATTTACTTTGTTTACTTGGGGTAGTTACACCTTTAGCAGTTTTTTTCTTTGTTATAGGAGCTGTACCAGGTAACGATGCTTTAGGAATATCACGTACAGGTTCATTCGTACCTACAGGGATGGTTTCCCCAGTAATAGCATCGACTTCGTTACTTTCTGGTAATACGTCATAGAAAGCTGGAGCACTACCATAAGTTTGAATTAATCTCTTATTTGGATTTAATTTTATTTCTTTGTTTGGTACTGCAGCAGCTTTAAGGGCTTCAGAGTATTCTGGTTTCCACTGCGCTATATAATTATTAGGATCATAGATATTCTTGGTAGGAATACTCGTCTTGTATGCTTTGCTTTTATTTGTATCTGTTATAGATGGTGTAGATAATTTGGGAAGATTTAATCCAGCCATTGTTTCTTTAGCGGTTGCATTTATAACACTATCTATTTCATTAACATTAACACTACCTGCGTATTTACCGTTTACATCAAAATATTCTCCACTAGATGGATCAAATTTAAAATAACCTATTTTTCCAGGTATTCTGGTTAAAATCTGTCTAGATTTTCCATCTTCATATGCCGGTATTCCCTTTACTTTGGGTTTGACACCTTTTTTAGCTTTAACCGCTTCTTGTTCTGTAAGAAGTTGTTCATACATTGCATTTGCATTTATCTGATTTAATCTATCAGCATTGCGAGCAAATCTATCTTTTCCTTTACTTCCTTTAGTCATATTAACTAATTTTTTACCTTCTTGCGCAAATGTTTTGTTTGTACCAGGTCTTTTGATCTTATCGGATAGAACAGATTCAAGATTAGAAGCATCTATTAAATGATTATCTGTACCTGGTTCACTATTAGGTACTTGTGCAATATTACCAAAGTCATCTCTTATTACTTCATTATTATCCACATAAGCTAAATCTGGCAATATACCACCGTTTTCAAAAGTATAAGCTAAAGAATTATCATCCCAATATTTTTGTTCAAGTGTGGATGCATTACCTTTCCCCATTGCTATTTCTTTAGCATTTGCTTTAATACGTTTTTGCTTATTAATTGCATTCTTTCTAAAGATACTTGATACAAGGTTTCCAACACCACCTACAGCTCCACCTATAGCTGTACCAATACCAGGAAGGATAGCAGAGCCTACAGAAGCACCTTTGGCAGCACCCCCTAAAGTACTGCCAGCAATATCTGCACCAGATCCTTCTTCTGTAAAGCCTTGTAAACCAGCTCCCAATATAGAAGCAATTTCTAAACCTTGATCTATACCAAAAGCGTAAGCTGGAACTTTCTTTTTATTTATTTTCTTTTTCATATTATATCAATGAATATCTGTATGCTGTACTAATATAAGGAACTTTAAATGTATTACCACCATTGCAATCATATTTGTAATGACAGATTAAATATTTCCCTTTCATTCTATCTCTATAGGATTTGTTTACTAACTCTTCAGCTTCATTTAATTCTCTACTACTGCGAGGAATACAGAATTTATAAGTATCTTCTCTATAATCTATATCATCCTGAGTAAGAGTAAAACTAGTTTGTCTTTTAGTTTCAAAGTAGATGTTATCAAAGTTAGTGTCGTAAGTAAAGTCACCGCCATATTCAACATTATCAAATGTTTTAGTTTGAGGGTACTTATCATTTACTATAAATCTAACATAAGATATTTTATCTTTGCCAGTAAACATATCTAATTCGTTACCTGAATTATACTTATATACAGCTAAATTCTTATATATCATTAATTTATCTGTAAATTCAGCATACCAATCAGGTCTATAAGTATAGAATGAAGTAAAAGCTCCAACTTGTTCATTAAATACTAAAGTCTTATCTTCTAGAGTAAGAAGAACTTCATTATATTTTTTATCGTATACAGATATAGGATCATTTGTAATTATATCCTTATTATCGTGTAAATAAGATTGTACACCTTTTAATTTAGATACAGTACGTAATTGATTATCAAAACCACATATTTCATTTCTATCGGCATCATACCAATATACTGTACTATCTGATTGTGTTGCAGTTCTTAATTGATTCTCTTTAGAACCATTCTTAGTAGTAAAGTAATCAAACCTAGTTAATACACCCCCTGTACCTAACGTAAGTGCACCTGCATTATTATCTTGGATAAGAGAACGTTCATTTACAGCAAGTGTGCCAAAAGCGTCAGTTTGCCAGAACAACAAATTATTCTTAAATAACTTTAAATTGTTTATAGAACCAAATCTGGTATCAACATCTAAGTAATTAGCAACTCTAAATTTAGTCCATGAATCAGTTACTTCCAAGTTAGTTTTAGGTTCTGAGTTCATTACTCTAGTATCTGTATGTAAATTATCTATACTATAGATTGATTTACTAACATAGTTTTTAGCTCTAGGTTGAGCAGAATAAGCATCATTATAAGCATATAATGGCGTATTCTGAACATATATAGAACCTACTTGTACAATATCATTCTCTACAAAATGGTTTGCATAGCCTGTACCAGATTCATAGGTTTTAGCTGTACCTACAGTATCAGTTCTCAATGAAAGATTAATAGAAGACTCTAATGGTATATAAGCACCATTGTATGCTCTAATTCTTTCATTATCTGGTTGTTCATAGTTATCACTAGCGTTATGATATGCAAACATACAGTTAGCATAATCTAATACCCCAACGTACGTATCACCACCGAATACATTTACTTTAGTATTACTATTGTCTTTTGCATTGACATAAGACCCAGTACCTATATATACAGAGTTCTGTCTTGTAGCATAACTATTGCCACCATAAGGTGTTACAGATTGTCTTAAATTAGCAATGAGAATTGCATTAGCACTTTCTGGTCCAGCAGCTAATTCTGGTACTTCACCAACCATAGTATTACGAGAAGTCATATCTGTACTCTGGAATATTGCACATACCCCATGAGGTCCAACCTTCCTAACATTATTATCATCATAATCACTAGCCTTAGATGTATCTCCGTATACCCAGTTATAGTATACCATGCTACCTACATTGGTAGCTTTAGTTCTCCATGCATCGTCGTCTAAGTCAAAGGGATCTGTATTAGTAGCAATTGTAATGTCTTGAATTGATGCTGAATTATATCCCCCTGTAGTAACTTTATTGTAATACTTAGCTAAAGTGGCATCATACCATGATTCTGCACCTATATAAATTGCATTATTTGCAGTAGATTGTTTTATAGAATCACCTATAGCTGTAACTGAAGTATAAGCCCAACCACTATTCTTAGCCCAACTAGTAGAAGTATTTGAGGTTATATTCTTTAAATCATGTTTTGAAGCTTTTGCCCCAACTAATACTTTGACTTTATTACCGTTGGGTACAACCTTATCATTCGCAGGAGTACCATTACCCATAGATTCATCGGGAGATATTGAAGATTTTAGTCTGTATATACCTTTAATCTCTGTAGCTCTTCCTGTTACTTCAGATGCATTTGTTCTATTAACACATATTTCTGGTGATATAAATAAGAAATATTCATTAGCATTCTGACTACTAAAGTCAAAAGCATGTGCATATTTATTATTTTGTGATACCATCCCATGAGAAGTAGAATAAGTAAGATATGGAAAAGCAGTTAATTGATTTGTATTATCATAATTACAAACACAACTAACAGCTCCTTGCATTAATATTGTTCTATCTGAAATAGTTCTTTCACATCTTACAATCTCATAACCAGTAATCTTCTTACTTTGGATTAAATCACTTGGTATATTAACTGTGAATTGCACACCTAACGGGTGTGTAACTACTTCTAGGCTATTAGTGGTATTACCACCAATGTCTACTCGCATACCTGAAGTAAAGATGTTATAACCAGGTGCACTAGCTTTAGGCATTCTTATATCTGCGATCCAGTGTGCAGAGGATGCTACATTTTCTTCATTGTAGAATACAATAGCAAAACGATATATTTCATCTCTCATATAACCCCTTGCCATTGATTCTACTTCACTATTACTATAGTTTAATACTTTAGCAGTAGCATCAGCAAAAGATAAAGACCCTGCATCTGACCAGGAACCATCTTCCTCAATGTTATATAAATCTAGAGTAGATGTAGAGCGTGCTTTAGAGTTTAATGAGAAAGAATCTTCAGCATAACCTGTCCTAGATGTAGGAGCGTCGCTTTCAATTAGATTGGTTTTTATAAACCTATATGAAATATTTTTACCTATACCACCATATACATACTTACCTGTAGCATCTGGAGCATATAAATACTGACTATTATCATCATAATTTGCAGGACAAATACAGTCGTGATTAGTTGGTATATCTTTAGTACTTATTTCTGAAGTAGAAAATGTTATAGAATCCTGTCCAGATGTAGAAGTTAATAATATTTGACCATTCTTATTACATCTATATGCTCTAGCATCAAATTCATCATCACTAATATCCCAAGTCTGTTCAGTGATATTAGCAGCAAATAACATATTGTCTTTAGATTCTATTACTTTGGGAGTAAATATATAAGTACTTAAACCATTGAATTCTTCTAGAGTAAGCTCATCAATAACTGAACCACCTTTATCTTCATAGACTAAAGTATTATTTGAAATACTTATTTCATCTATCACTGTGATAACCGGTTCTGCAGTATTACTAGAGTAATATATAGAAATTATTCTAGCTCTACTAAAAGAGTTAGTATCAACAGTAGTCTGTAGTTTAATGGACCTATTAGTAGTTTCTTCTTTAGAACTACCATAGATATCTTGGCTGTTAGTATTTTCTAAACTTCTAGATACTGTAATAATTGGAGATAAAACAGATATAGACGTTTCAGATGTTCTGGGATTAAATAGTTGATAGCAATATTGATACTTACCGGCTTTCAATCCACCTGTACCTAAACCTTTAAAGAATAAAGGTGGTAATTGACTCTTTGGTGATATATTTAAAGAGTCTACATTAAGATTAGGATGAGTTGTGGCTACATTTAATACTCTAATCTGATGTATCCCATCACACCAGTATATCTTAACTAAATCATCAGATTCCCATTTACAAACACTACTAACAGCATAATGACCATCTATAATAGGAATATCCAATGCCACATTGGATGCTACTGTAGTCACTATAGGTTCAGTTTCAGATGCACCAAAATCGTATCTATAGATATTGAAGTTACTACCTTTCTTAGTAAACACAATTGCCCAATCCCTAATTGTATTTGTATGGATTATTGTTTCACCATTCAATGTCAATGTAGGATTGAGCTTACGAACGCCTTCAATATTCTGCATTACTCCAGTAGAACTATTATCATTGGCAATAATACGTATATTTTCTGCCCATTGATACTGGTCTGAACTTATGACTGAATAATCTAAGTCACAATTCATACCTTTTGTCCACGTATTTGTTTGTCTTTGTGCATTCATTATGTAGTAGCATTATAAATTATTTGACGTTCCCCAGTATGACTATAAAAAGAATTATGGTCTCTAAATTCAGGTACAATTTTATTCCAATTGTTTTTTATAGATTCTAGACCATCTTCATTAGGCATCAATGCTTCAGCATATGCTTGATTTCTATAGAAATTCCAAGACCTACGTATGTCATAATACACTTCCCTATTCATTCTGCCATTAAGATACTCTGGGTATTTCATTTTCATTGTAACATACCAGTATAAAGCTTCAGTATATGAGGTCATGTCTGGTATTAAAGCATAACCTTCTTCATCTGTATAAATACCACTGTATGATAGCTTAAGATAACCACATGGAGCGTTGCACATAATATAACCAGGTTTAACAGTATATTGTATACCTAAACTTGGATTTGCTGTATCAAAATGAAAAGCTTGATGATCACCTATAGTGTGTTGGTTAATTAAATTAGATACTATAGTTCTAAGATTTTGATTTGTATTAAGCATTTCAATTGCTTCGGTTTTATCTATATTACCATACATATCTACCACTAGATTCACCATCACATCATTCTGTACAATCATATTTGGATCGCAGTGTTCACATTTACAATCATGTCTACATTCCTTAGTGTGCCCAAAATGATCACAACAATCACAACAGCAATCGTCATGATCCCATACAGCAAATGAGCCTGTGGCTTTTCTAGTTGGAAACCACGGTCCATCACAATTAAATGAATACGCTACTTGATGAAGCTGATGTAAATCACATGGTATCTGAGCTTGATGATTATGTATTTCTACAGTCTTTACCTTAGGTTCTAATTGTGTAACTGCACCAATTTTTTCCATTCCTTCAGCAATCCATTCTCGTATATCGGTGATCTTTATATCATCTTCTTTTAAATCAAGATCTGCGATTATCTTAGCTATGACAGTTTTTGTTGATGTTAATTTCGTTATCATAGTCTTCTTACAATTCTATGTAATCTCTTACATGATTCTTTAATATTTGTGCCAGATGTCTCTTGTTATCTCTTGTCATTATCAATTGATATTTTGTTTTATTCTTAGTAAGCATATTTTGCTTATTCCAATAAAAACGATATTTGTATCCCCCAGTATGTTCATTCAAATGATATATAATCTTATCGTATTTTTTACTTTCCGCATAATCCATTCTCAAACTTTTACCAGTATATTCTTTAGGTTTATGCTTTACTATGGATAATGTACCCATTCTACAAGGTAATCTGACTTCTTTTCCGTTTTCAATTATCTCGTCTCTTAAGTATCTAAAGTAATCTGAAACAATTTGTCTAAATACTTTATAAGAAACCTGATATAGTGGATTGTCTTCTACGTAATTACAATAACTATCATAGAAGTCAGCAATCGTATAAGCTTTTCTATTGTATTTAGTTTCTTGCATTCAGTTCGTTGTTAACGTCGTTTGTACTATTGTTCGTAGTGTCATTAGGGACTCGTAACATGATATTCAATTCTCTTTCAAATATCATTTGTTTAATCGTAGGTATCATATTTGCTGGCACTGGATACGGAGTATCATCTCTATCAAAACACTCACCAGCTTGGGTAGGATCTTCTAATATACCTTCTATTTTAACATATTCTAAGTGTTCAGGACCAAGTATATACAGATGATTGCCTTTTATATAAGCAATGTAATCACTGCAAGTATATTTTCTACTTACTTGATATTTAGCTTTTGTTTCTGTACCTAATTGAATTAAATCACCATTCATATCTTTTACAGCAACCAAACCTAAACCAAAATGTAAGTCAATAAAATTAGGTATCTCTTCATCTGATTTGTAGTTATAACCACCAGTACAATTACTTACTTTGGATATATGTAAAGGTCCAATAGTTTGTATATACTCTGGATTTATATCTCTACCCTTATCTAGATCCTGTTTAATTAAATATGCTCTATATTGATGTATCCATTGCTCTATCTGTATACGTGATAAGTTCTCAGATTCACTGATATTATTATCACGTACAATGAGCAAAATATCATCAATTATTGTATTTAATGAATTAAATGTCATAGTCTTTAGTATTTGTACTCCATTCATCAGAAGTGATTAAACTATTGAATTCTGTTGATGTTGCATCGTATGTTGGAAACGGATAAATGATATCACTATTATCATCTTCTTCCAAAGTCATCATAGGCGGAAATAAAACATCATAATGCTCAATATGAAGTAATATTTCGGTTTCATCTATGTTCATCCTTGGATTATCTATTCCTAGTTGTTTTTTTGCTTCTTCTGGAATAGAATCAAATAATTCTTTTGGTATTATTATAAACTTCATATTATTTTGCTTTTAAAGTTTGTAAATAGTTGTAGGCTTTGATACATTCGTCTTTGGAGAGGACTGTAGGATAAATCGCTAAATTTTTGAAAGCAATTTTATCATATTCTAAGTTTTTATTACGGCCTGCAATCAATAATTCAGAATTACTACTTGTGATATCTTGAGGAGTAGTATCAATTTGCTCCGTCCAATCACTTTTATATAACACACCATTGGAACAAAAAGCCCTTAAAGACTTAGTATAAATTAGAATAGAGTGCGTTATTCTATTGATAAACAAAGATAGACCTAAATCATTATTTCTAATAATAAAACTACTTTGTTTTCTTAAACTAGAAACATTAATATTTTGAAGGAGGGTCCAATCCCCAACAATCGTAAAATCCTTACCCATTTTAAAATCTGAAGAAGCTATCTTATCATCCACCCCATCAGTAACCAGATAGCCAGCATATTCCCCTTCTTCATTGTAGCCACTCCCTTCTGCAAACCCAAAGTTCGACAATACAAGGTTATTACCATTACCCGTAATATTGGCAATAGTAGCTCTATCTGTGTCTTCGTTGGTTTTACCTGTTACTGTCCATGCTTGGTCGGGAAAGAGCCAGGGATAGGTTTTAACGAAGTAGTCTTTGATCTTGGTCAGTTCTTCTTCGGTGGCATCGTGGTCGAGAAATACAAGTTCCCCGATAGCGACCTTAGATTAATTTCCGATGATGTTATTTAATTTTCCAACAAAAAGCGAGTTTGTCCCTTTAAAAGAACCTGTTGTTATAGGTACTCCTTTATAACTTTTAGATGTTTGATAGGTAAAATTATTTGGCAAATCCATCTCTATATTAACATTTCCGAAAGATGCAGGTCTATTAACAAACTTATTAGTTGCATTATTACTGTTGTATTCTAAAACGAAAGCACCATCATTGAACCAATTCTTTACATTAGATACTAATCCAGAGATTCCTTCACCCATTGAAATCCACTGTCTCAACGCCACAACCGTATATCCCTTTTCCTTAGTCAGAATAGGGAAGTTATTACAGGTACCGTAATCGTCTACTCCGTCAAAAACGAGTGCGCCGGGGTAGAGGGGAAGTTGTTCGATGGTGATATTGCAAGATTCCTGTAATTTTAAGAACTTGAATCCGTAATAAGCATTTTTAGCTCCAAAATCAAAACTTGGTAGATGATATATACCATCATTTTCAATTCTCATTATAACAAATTGTTGTGTTCCATCAGAAACATATTCAATTCCTTGTCCGTCTGTTAAACCAGAAACTTTGATAGTACATGATAAAACCCTAAATCCAGTATCACTTAGTAATGATTGATAAAATAATTGAGCTGATCTATTATCCTTTATTGATCTTGCATTAAAAGACTTATAAGTCCAAGTGGCATCAATTCTTGGTTCTATCTTATACCATTTATTACTATTATAGTTCTCTGTATATCCACCTACCCCACTCATTCCACCCCAAGCGAAGTTCTTCATTTGCAAATCTCGTCCATTTCCCGTCTTATCTACCCACACAGGATTGGCAGCCATCTGTTCATTGGTGAGACCGGAAGCAGAATATCTGGCAATCATGCCAGGAATAGATGGGAAATCGTCATCATCGCCTTCTGAAGTAGGGGTATAAAGACCATATTTACGTTGAGCTTGTTCTTCCATTAATTTCCTGTATTGCTCATACAAAGACTTATAATCCAATACAGGACCTGCTACACTTATAAGCTTATCTGTATCTTCTACATGTGTTTCATAATGTTTCTTCATACTTATAAGTTATTTATTGTTATTGTTATTTGTTCTTTATTATCCATCGCCTTCTGAAGTAGGGGTATAAGCTTGTTATAAGCTACAGTAGAATTAGATATCCAATCTTCTTTCATCCCATCCCAAGTACCTACCAGTATACATCCTTCAGTATCGGCTGTTTTATTGCCTTTGTGGATACGTATACCTAAGAAGTGAGGTACATTAAGTATCTCAGGCATAATACGCTTAAAACGGTTAGAATAGCTTAATTTCACCTCATACGTACCAGCAGGTACAGCAGTATCCCCATACACCTTTTCCTTGCATTTACATGCAATTCCTTTAGGTGTATTAGGACATACTTCAGGTAATGGTCTTACTGGATCTTCAAGTGTATCGCATAGATAAGCACCATCTACATATAACTCCCCAATAGTATATTCATTAGTACGAAATATTCTATCTAATCTGAGTTCCATTAGATTATACTTTTAGTTACACTTGTTTTAAGTTTAGATCTAAACTCTAAGAAATTCTCATATCTAGTTTTACAGATTTCATCTTTGTTGAGACCCAATTTATATGCAAAGTAATCATTAACCATTTTCAATTGCTGATTCACATCCCAATTATTAAGTAATACGTCACGAATAATTGAATCATCGTTGATATTAGATTCATTAATAATTACTTGTTCACATTCATAATATGTTTCATCGTCCTTCTTTACTTCTTCAATGTTATAATTAAAAGCGTAAGAATTATTATCTAACTTTTGAATCATTTCAGGACGTTCACTATAGCAAGATTTCATATGCATTATATCTTTTATGAAATATTATAATTATATAAGTATTTATAAT
>ERZ1023698.137-NODE-137-length-15070-cov-8.526740_pt1 | contig 15070 bp, 16 predicted proteins | sample MGYA00380349_ERZ1023698 | MGnify/ENA primary metagenome ERZ1023698 (study PRJEB33179, sample SAMN07449027) | human gut metagenome | biome: Human-gut; feature: Human associated habitat; material: Faeces | host: Homo sapiens | place: India:Kasaragod | collected...
GGATGAACATGGGAATAGACAACGAACCGGCAGTCACCAGAATACCGCCCACCAACATGACCGCCACAAGACCAAACCGAAGGATAAATTGGGCCGTGGTCGTAGCAGCACCGGGAGCGATCTCGTTGCGGAAGGAACACTTCACCACATAATCCAGCTTCTTTTCCAGCCCTTCCAGGTATTCTTCTTCACGGGAGCAGGATTTCAGTTCCTGGATGGTATCAAGGTATTCCTGTACGCCGTCATAGGCAGCTCTCTTGGCATCCATGTTGGCGCTCTCGGCATTGGACTGGGCTTTCTTTGCCGCAAAGACCACCAAGGCCGCCACAGGCACCGGCACTACAATGCAAAGGCCCATCCGCCAGTCAAGCACCAGCAGGCCGATGGCCGTTATAATAAACATGAAAATCGTTCCGAAGAGCTGCGGGATCGCATTGGAAAATACGCGCTCCAGAGCCGTACAGTCCCCCATGATGGTGGTGGTCAGGTCAGAAAGGTCGCGCTGGCCAAAGAAGGACAGCGGCAGTTTCCGCAGTTTCTCCGCCAGGACAATCCGGCGGTTGGCACTTTCCTCATACGCCACAGTATAAGTTTTGTTGTACTGGAGCCATTGGGTCAGAAACACAATGATAAACATGACCACAGTGCCGCAAATAAACAAGGCCGCATGATCCCGCATACTGCTTTCCTGCCCGGAAATCACATTCAGCAATTCCCATATCACCATGACCAGCAGGCTGACCGGGGCAATTAGGCACAGATTGCTGAGTGTAGTGGCCGCAATTCCTTTATTCAAATCTCTTGATCCCTGATCGCTCAGGGCAAACATCTGTTTTAGCATACTTTCACCTCATTCCCGATGTGCCACTTGGTAGTCTTTGTGTAGTTGCTCCACATTTTGGCGTACTCGCCGCCTTGCTTCACCAGTGCGTCATGGGTGCCGCTTTCCACCAATTCACCCTGTCTCATTACCAGAATGAGATCAGCGTCCTGAATGGTGGAGAGCCGGTGTGCGATCATAATGACCGTCTTGCCCTTGACCAGCCCTTCAAAGGCTTTCTGGATCTGCTGCTCGTTCTCCGGGTCAGCGTAGGCGGTCGCCTCATCTAATACCACGATGGGTGCATCTTTCAAAATAGCGCGGGCAATCGCAATGCGCTGTGTTTCGCCGCCGGAAAGATACACACCTTTACCGCCCACCACGGTATCGAGGCCATCTGGGAACTTCTCCAGAATATCATCACACTGAGCCAGATGCGCCGCCTGCAAGACCTCCTCTCGTGTGGCGGAAGGTCTGCCTGCCCGGATATTTTCCAAGAGGCTGTCCTTGAACAATTTGGGGTCCTGGAATACAAAGGCAACCATCTTCATCAGGTCAGCATGGGGAATTTCCCGAATATCCACACCGCCAATCTTGACCGCCCCCTGCTGCACATCATAGAAGCGTGGGATCAGGCTGGCCGTTGTGCTTTTGCCGGAGCCAGAATGCCCGACCAATGCGGTAGTTGTCCCGGCCTTGGCTGTAAAGCTCAAATGGGATACCGCCGGATGATCCGTATTTTCGTATGCGAAGGTCACATCCTCAAAGGACACATCGTAAGTTTTGGGATGTTTGGGTGCAGAAGTCTCCACCTGCGGCTGGGCAGTCAGGATCATGTCGATGCGGCGCATGGACTCCTCCGCCTGCATTTTGTAGCTGGTCATATACATGATCTTGTTAAGCATAACTGCACAGGCAGGAGAGAAGATCACATAGAACAGAAAACTTTGCATAAAGCCGATCAGGTCGCTGGAAACGAACCCGATAATAAGCGCCGTGGGCACCAGCACCAGGAAACTGGAATTAATGACCGAATTAAAAGCCACCATTCCCTTTTTGCAGGACATCGTATAGGCCAGAGCAAACTTCCGGTAGGATTTGATGGCGTCATTAAACTTTGTGATAGATTGCACCGTCTGACCGAAAACCTTGACAACCGAAATGCCCCGGATGTACTCCACCGCCTCGTGGTTCATCGTTTCCAGGGAGTCCTGGTAGGTCTGCATGAATTTCATGCCGTCCTTCCCCATGAGGGACCCCTGTAAGAAGAAGCCGATGCCAAAGAGCAGCAGGAGCGGGATACCTACACGCCAGTCAAAGACCAGCATCAGCACCAGACTCACAATCATCGTGACCTGCGCTCCCACCAAGTCGGGGAGCTGGTGAGCGATGAAAGTCTCGGTCTGGAAACTGTTGTCGTCAATAACCTTCCGAAGTTTTCCGCTGGGATTGGCGTCAAAGTACCCCATCGGCATCTTCGCCAAATGCTTTAACGCCGCCATCTTTAGGTTTTTCTCCGTGTGAAATGCCACTACATGAGAGCAGAGCAACGCCGAAAAATATAGGACCAGGCCAATCAGCTCCAGGCCCAGGGCGAGCAAGCCCCAGCGGACCAGGCTGTTCGTGTCTAAAGGCGTCCCGGCAAATACGCCCACCAAATCACTCGCCGCAAAGTAGACGCAGAGAAAAGGGCCAAGAATAAAGACTGAACTGATGCCGGATAGGATGCGGGAAACGGTGAGCAGCCCACGATGTTTTCCCGTGAACTCCATCAACCGTTTGATCCCGCCGGATTTTTGTTTCATGGATACAAGACCTCCTTATCAATTCTTTGATTAGTTATTGCTAACCTCTTGATTTAAGTGTACTGCTTTCGCTTGGTATCGTCTACGACCTATCGGGTATGTTATACTCCAATCAGGTCAAGAAAAAGGAGCGAGCCCATTTAATCGGCCTGCTCCTTTTGTCGGTTAATTTGAATGGCTCAATTCAGATGGATATTCTGAACGGAAGTAAAACTGGCATCGGTGGGGAAGGTATAGCTTGCTACCGCATCGCTGTAAATGGCAAGCTGCCGGGTATAGATCAGCGGTGTAGTCAGGCATTGGTCTGCCATAGTGGTCAGGATGGTGTTGTAAATTTCCTGAATACGGGCTTCATCAGTCGCAGAGTCCAGTTCGTCTACCAGTACCGCCAGCTCCGGTTGGGACGCCCCGATCTGCATGAGGATGGGGTCCATAGAGGTAGACGGGTTGATGTTGGTAATGACCATAGCCGGATCATAGTAGCCGCCCTGGGTCTTGAAGATGGTCAGGCCATAGTCACCGCTCTGGATCATGGCATACCAGTCCATCATTTGTGCGGATTGCGGGGTCAGCTCAATGCCGATCTTGCTGGCCTGGTCGCAAATGTAGACAACCATATTGTCATCGGAGGCGGTGCCGGTCTGATACAGGAAAGCGGCGGACAGCTTCGCGCCATTCTTTTCACGGATGCCATCCCCATCGGTATCTACATAACCGGCCTCATCCAGAATTTGATTGGCATGATCCAGGTCAAAGCCGTACACCGTCTGCTCCACATCGCAATAGGGCAGGTCACGGGAAAAGAAAGTATCTGCCTTGTTGAGCAGGCCGCCGTAGATGTTTTCTACCACGGCATCCTTATCAATGGCGGAAGAAATGGCCTCACGAACCACTTGATCACCAAAGATCTCACTGTTCAGATTGTAGCCCACATAGTAGGTCTGTAAGGATTTTTCATCGACTTGGCCCCCAAAACCGTCTGTCTGCTCCATTTGTGCATAACTCTCAGCAGAGACATTCTTGATGCCGGAGAGGAAGTCTACCTCACCGTTCTGCATGGCTAAAATCTTGGCGTCATTGTCAGGAATGTACTTGATGGAGAAGCTGTCTACTTCGGGAGCATCCCCCCAATAGTTGGGGTTACGGACAAAATTCCAGGTCTGCCCGTCATTATCCCCGGCGTACATATAAGGGCCAGTTCCATAAGTGGCGCTGCGGAAGTTCTCCTGCTTGGCAGTCAGATCCTCATTGAACTGCTCGCTGGACACGATGCCGAAGGGATTGGCGAGGCACAGTTCCCGCAGGGTGTTGTAGTAGGGCTGGGTCAGGTGCAGCTCCACCGTGTACTCATCGGTGGCTACCGCATCCTCAATGATTGTGGACAGGCGGCCATAGGAGCCATTGTACTGGCCCAGGTTGACCGGCACAGCCAAAATAGACTTTGCCACATCCTCGGCGGTCAGGTCAGAGCCGTCGGAAAACTTAACGCCCTGTTTGATTTGGAAAGTATAGGTCTTTCCATCCTCGCTCATGGACCAATCCTCGGCCAGCACACCCACGACCTTGCCCTCGGAATTGTACTCAAACAGAGTGTCGTAGAAGCTGGTGAGGTAGTAGGTGATGTCGTAACCAGAGGAAGAGGATACCTCAGGGGTGATGATGGTGTAAAAATACTCAAAACCCCAACTCTCTGCCAGGTTCAAATGTACTGTCTGAGCCTCAGTGCCCTCCTGCGGGTTTTGACTGCTCTCTGTGTTGGTGTCGGCGTTGCCTCCGCAGGCGGCCAGAGATACCGCCATGACCGCCGCCATGAGCATAGCGGCAATTCGTTTCAGTCTCATTGCAAATCAATCCTTTCTTTCATTTTATCATTCCAGTCTGTTGAAGTGTTCACTAAACCGCTTGCCTCCAAGAGCATCCTGCTGTATGGGTCGTGAAATACAGAATAATCACCGGAGAACGCAGTGCGCTCCACCAGATTAGAATTTCGCATGACAAAAATCTCGTCCGCCACGACCGCTGCCAGTTCCATGTCGTGGGTTATGAAAATCAGTGTAAAGCCAAGCTGTCGCTGCAAAGCTATAATTTCATCAATGATTTTCTTTCGCAGCGGCAAGTCAAATCCATTAGTAGCTTCGTCAAAGATCAGGCATTGCGGTTCAGCGGCCAATGTCCTGGCGATTGCTACCCGCTTTTGTTCTCCGCCGGACAGTTCTGATGGAAGGCGGGTATAGTAGTCCCGCGATAGATTGCACAGTTCCATCAAGTTCCGGCAGCGTTCCCGCCTTTTCTCTTTCTCCATGTGGAAAAAGCAAAGCAGCGGTTCCTCTATGGATTTTCCCACCGGGATCTTGGGGTCCAGGGCAGATGCGGAGTTCTGCTGAATAATCTGCACCTTTCTGAAATGCTCTTTCCCGGCTCGTTTCCGCCCATAGACAGGTTCACCATCTACGGACACTGAACCTCCGCTTGGCCGCTGCAATCCTGCAATCATCCGAGCCAGGGTTGTTTTACCTGAACCGGATTCTCCTACGATTGCATACCGGCCGCCATCACTAAAATGGGCGCTCAAAGGGGACACAGCAGTAAACACCCCTTTCCCACCAAAGCCGTCAGAAAAAGAACAACTGACCTCTTTCAGTTCAATCAAGACATCTCCCTCCTTTCCAACCGGCAGGCGTTTAACAGATATTTTGTATAGTCCTCTTTGGGGGCGTTTAATATCTGCTCTGTTTTACCCTGTTCGACAATCTGTCCACAATCCATCACAAGGATACGGTCAGACACCGAGGCAGAGCGCAGGTCATGGGTCACGAACAGCACAGACATTCCATCTTTACAGAAACTTTTCAGTTCCCTCATTAGCCCGATCCGGTTGCAGGCATCAATGGCCGTGGTCGCTTCATCCGCTACCAAAAGGGAGGGCTGGCACATTAGCGCCGCCGCGATCATCAGCCGCTGGAGCATTCCGCCGGACAGTGTAAAGGGGTAGCTGTTCAAAATCCGCTGGGTATCCTCCAGCCCCAACCTGTGCAAGATGCCTGCAAACAGGCGTTGCATTTCCTGCCTCGTAGCTTTCCCATGATGGAGTAAATAGGTCTTTTCCAACTGGCGTCCTACTCGGATGGACGGATTAAAGGCGGTCATGGGGTTCTGCATAATCAGGCAGATTTCTTTCCCATAGACGGTTTGCCGCTTTCGTTCCGGCAGGTCGAGCAAATTTTCCGTTTGGAACAGGATTTCGCCATCAGCGTGGTAAGCGCTCCCCAGAAGCCCCATAATTGCTTTGCAGATGGTGGTCTTTCCCGCGCCGGAGCTGCCAACGATGGAGAGCATTTCTCCCTGGCTTAACTGAAATGATATATGTCTGGCCACGCTTTTCCCGGAAGTTAATGAGATATTCAGGTCTTTGACCTCAAGCAACACGAATATCATCCTCCTTCCCAATGGCATCCCGTAGGCCCTCGCCCAGCAGGTTGAAGCCCGCGCAGCAGACGATAAGACAGATGCCCGGATAAATCAGGAGCGCAGGGTTTGAGTAGACACTGTTTCGGGCCTCGTTGAGCATCGCACCCCATTCCGGGGTTCCGGCAATCAACCCCACGCCCAGGAAAGCAAAACTGGACACCGACATGATCGCCATGGCAATCCCGGTGGTGAAGTACACCACAAACTGCGGGAACACATTTGGGATCAGGTGGCGAAGGACTATGCGAAGGCCAGAAGCGCCGGAAATCCGGGCTGCCTCTATGTATTCCTTTCCGCATTCAGTTTTTGCATAAGAGCGTACCATCCGCAGAAACCACGCCAGCATAGAAATCCCGATGGCAATGATGACACTTGCCACAGAATTATCCACCGCCGACACCAACGCCATCGCAATGACGATGAGCGGAAAGGCCATAAGGATGTCGCAAAGTATCCGCATGACTTCATCCAGCAGACCGCCCTTATAACTGGAATAGCAACCTACAAACAGGGCAAAGGCTGCCAGCACGATCAGCACTGGGATGGTCAATCCCATAGAGTATCTTGCACCATAGAGAAGCCTTGAAAGTTCACAGCGGCCCATCTGGTCACAGCCAAGGGGATACTCCGCAGAAGGCGGAGCGTTCTTCAGCGCAAGGTTTGTGGCGTTCGGATCATTGGGAGCCAACACCGGGGCCGCCAGTGCCATAAGAATAAAAATCAGGATCAAAGCCAGTCCAACAATGATTTGTCCCTTTCGTTTCATACCGCTTTCCTCCTATACGCAGGGCAGATAGCACTTGAAAGCAGATCTGCCAGGGTGTTGAACAGAACGAACAACACGCCGCACACCAGGATGGAGCCGGAAATCCCATAGATGTCCATACTCTCGCAGGACTCCATCAGGTAAATGCCAAGTCCCTGGATGGAGAAAACACTCTCCACCAACGCAGAGGTTCCAAAAAGCGCAGCGCAGTATTGGGCGAAAAGCGTGATGGCTGCAGGGAGGGCGTTTCGCAACACCTCACCATACACGATTTTGGTATTGGAGAATCCCCTTGCTCTGGCATAGGTCACATAGTCACTTTTGAGTTCATTCAGCACTGCCGCACGCAGCACTCTGGCCGCAATGCAGATGATAGGAACCGCCATTGCCACAGATGGCAAAATCAAAGATTTGAAACTGCCGTCCGAGATCACGCTGAAAATGGGGATTTGAACCGCAAAGGCGGTCAGAAGGATCAGCGCCAGCCAAAAGCTCGGCACGCAAATTCCAATGATACAGATAATCCGCATGACATTATCGAAAATACCGCCTTTTCGTATGACGGAGATGGCGGCAATCAGCACCGTGAAGATGATGACCCAGGCCATTGCCATAACTACCAGCATACAGGTCACAGGGAGGGCATCTTTGATATTTTCGATGACCGGCTGACGGTTTGTGATTGCGGTTCCAAGGTCGCCGGTCAACACACCCTTTATGTAGTCGATGTAGCGTTCCAGAAAGGGAGCGTCCAGTCCCAGCTCCTCTCGCACAGCCTGAATCTGCTCCTCTGTTGCAAAGACATTGACCTTGCGGACAATCATCTCTGCGGGATCGGTTCCAGTGAAAACTTGCAGGCAGAAACTAAGAGTAACGACGCCCCAAATGACAAGGATAAAATTGATGATGCGCTTGGTAATTCTTTTTGCGGTTCCTCCCGCAATCCGCATAGTACATCCCTCCAAACTTTGGTTAGGTTATGCTAACCGCCGGTCAAAAAAAGCAGCCGCGGTTCAGCGGCTGCTCCACAGCGCACTCACCATTGGCACATCAATAATGATAGCATACCAGGGTGGTACATTCTATAACCGAATGGGTCGGATTTTGCTCCAATCAGGTCAGCAATATTTGTGGCGATATGCCTGCGGAGTCACTCCCATAACAGATTTGAATGCAGCAGAAAACTTGCTTTGATTTTCATATCCCGCCACACTTCCAATTTCTCCAATGCTCAAAGTTGGCTCCGAAACCAACATATCGGCAGCAGCCTCCATGCGTTTCGTTTTGACAAAAGTGCCAATGGATGCCCCAGCGATAGATTTGAAACATCTTTTTAAGCTGGACTCTGCCAGTCCGAACATACAAGCCAGATCTTGAATGGTATCTTTGGTAAAAGGATTTTCAATGATGTACTGGTAAACCTCCTGTGTCCGTTTGGAGATGTCCGCAGAAAACTGTTGTGGCCGACAAACTGCGCTGCCATCCAGAAGGCTCAAAAACAGCAGCAACTCAATGACCTTAATCCAAAAGTATGGGACTTGGATACGCTCATCCACCGAGTAAAGTTCGCTGAAGATATGGTCAATTTCATGCTTGGATTTGATGATGAGGGAGCGTCCATCCGAACACAGACGCTCTCTAATCTGTTCCAAACTGATGTGCGCTTGCTGAAAGCCCTGATCTAAAGTTTTTTGTGCAGTTTCCATTTCCAGCAATACGGTGATGCCCCGATATTTCTTTAGCGGAATATGAGAGCCAAGGAAGACCTGTTTATCTTTGGAGAGGTAATCCACACAAAGATCGCCTTCGCCCAGAAAACTGACTGCGCCTCCATCTAATTCGCATTCATAGCAGCCTTCCAGACAATGGTTGATTTGCAAAAAATCTTTTTCAAATCGGATGGGACGGAAACAAGAGTTCATTTTCAAATCGTTATAAGTAATTTGAATGCCGGGCGCAATTTCAAAGCGCCTCATTGTGCCTTCTCCAGACGAGTTTCCCTCATGCAGTACTTCCTTTGTGTTTGCGGTATCATTCCCTGTTTTATAGATATTATGAAACGCGCCTTTTTCAGTGGTTACATCAAACATGGTAAGCCTCCTCGTCCACCACCATTTTAGTTTGCTACGACTAATTATATCGTTATTTACGCTCAAAAACAACCATGCATAGTTTTCCCTGTGTCTGGACTTATGAAAATAATAGTCTTTCGATGTAGTTCAGCATATCGCACACATTGCATAGTCCCAGACCGCAGATTCCGCTCGTTATCGTAGACCGCTACCAGATAATCGGCATGATCCACCATGTAGCAGTTCCGCTTGATGTAGCTCTCACGGCAGTCCTCTTTTCCTATCACTACACAGTCAGAACACATCCGCAGGAGAAAATCCATCCGGCGCTTGCTCCGCTCATCCCATTTCGCATCGTGGCCCTCAAAGGGCAGTACCACTACCAGCTCTATATCCCCATATCCCGGCTGTTCTTTCAGGCGCAGGATCAGCTCACCGGCCCACATATCTACGCCCAGGGCACCGCCCACATAATACCGGCGCACTCCTTGTTCATCGTACAGCCTCTTGAACTGCTCCAGCATGGCCCGCTTTATTTTTTTGCACAGCGAATAGTCCTCGCTGTATTTGAACTTGAACCGGCTCGGCCGGTGGCCTGTTACCGCACAGGCAGCGTGCCTCATAGAATCACCCTCTTGTCTCTATATTTTTCTCTTTCCTACGCATACAAAACTAAAATAACGCATATAATGTGTTATGAGCAGCGGTACATGGAGAATTATAACACAATCAATGTTCCTTATCCAGAAAACCTTTCTGCTATGCTAATGAGTAGTGAGGTGAGAATATGGATGAGGCATTTATCCGCAGCCGGATCACAGAACTGCGGCTGAAAAAGGGCGTGTCAGAATATCAAATGAGCTTGGATTTAGGGCAAAACCGCAGCTACATCCAGGCGATTTCTTCCGGCCGGGCGCTCCCATCCATGAAGCAGTTTCTCAATATCTGTGAATATTTCGAGATCACGCCGCTCCAATTCTTCGATTCCGAGGAAGTCAACCCGCAGCTTATGAAAAAGGCATTGGACGGTATGAGAACGCTGAAGGACGAGGACCTAATCATGCTGATCGGCTTTATCAACCGGCTGCAATCCTGACAGGGCGGGGGCTGATGCCCCTGCTTTTATTTCTTTTGGGAGAAACACCCATTACTTTTCTTTTCATCCGTAAGTATCTGTTCACCTGTACGGTTCAAGGGGGTATAAAAATGGACTGCCCCCCAGCCCACGCAGCATCCGGGCGGCAGAACTGTCGCCCGGTCTTTATTTTATCAAGCCCATGAGCAAAAGAGTAGACCGGGAACGGAAAGAGAACAGACTGCTCCCCAGGCGTAGAATCAGGCATAGAGGAAAGGCCGTTTTCAGTTTCATCCGCTTCTTCGTCTGACATAGGCGGTTCCGGTTCGGTGGGCTGCTCCGGTGCGGGCGGCTGCGGCGCCTCGGCACAAAGGGTATAGAGGTTGCTGGTCTGGCCGCCGTTTTTGCGCTCGTCAAACCGGGCCTGCTTGATGATGTAGCCAGCTTCCACCAGCTCGTCCAGCGCCCGTTTGACCGTAGATATACCATATCCGCACTTGGCAGCTATGGTTCTGATGGACGGAAAGCACTCACCCTCTTTGTTGCAGTGCAATACAAGGACCTGAAGCACCAGCCGCGCCCTTGGCCGCAATCCAGAAGAAAACGCTCGTTCCATGTATTCAAACTTTGCCATTCTACTGTCCTCCTATGCCTGATTTTTTGTTACAAGCGCCGTTCTCCGATGATGTATTGCTCTACCATGGCCTTATACAGCCGCCCATTTACCCGATTTGCGAATAAATCATGGGATGCCTCCGCCATTTCCAGATCGCCGCCGAACAGTTCCCGGCAATATGCCCGGAACTCTCCCGGTACGCTGATGGCCACCGGGCGCACCTCCAGCCCGCCGCAGACCTCCAGCGCCTTGTGAAAGGCCGGAATCTCATAGGGCAGGACGCTCCCGCACAACAGCCGGTGATCCGCTTCCCGGAATACTGAGGTAGGCGTCTGCATCACGCCGCAGTCGTAAATGATAAACTGATAGTCCCGGTCCGGCTCATTGGTCAGGTAGCAGTCAATCCCATCAATCGTGTAATGTTCGCCGGTAGGGGCCGCTTCATAGACATTGAGCAGGAGCTGAAGGTGCCGGTTGGTGTTGACCTCAATGTAGGCCACCTCCGCACCTCTGGCAGTCAACCACGCCGCCAGATTGAACGCCGTCACCGTTACGCCGCTTCTGCGCTGCGCCCCTGCAACGGCAATACGGATATTTTTAGCGTTCCAGCGGTAGGAGATGATCTCGGCCTCCGGTTCAGGAGCCGGTTCTCGTTGGGATTCTGGCTGGCTTGACACAGGCACAGGCGTCACATACCGCTGCATCCCTTCATCGGACAGAGCCTCCCGCAGTTCGTCGGCGGCGTCCTCCAGCGTTTCCGCCGTAATCAGGTTCACCACCCCAATGGACAAAAGCCGCTGGATACAGCCGCTCATATCCTCACAGCCGGACAGGATCACGATGATACGGGCGGAAAACATCATCTGAAAGGATCGCAGGGCCAGGGTGAAATCCTCGCCGCTTTCCTCAATACAGGCCGCGTCAATCAGGAAGAACTTGGCCGTGGCATAGTTTCGCATATCCTTGGTGACAAAACTTTTCAAGCTGAACTTCCCAACCAGCTTTTTGGACGGCATAAGCATTTCATGGGCCGCGCCGTCAATCAGCCCGCTTTTCTGGTTACTCGTCAAGTACAGCAACATACGATGTACCTCCCATATCCATGTTTTCTACCGCCCTTTCCGGCTCTCCTGTCAGCAGAAGGACAACGCCAACCACTACAATGGCGATGTAGATCAATAATTCAATCAGTTTATTTCGGTTGTTCATACCATGCTCCTTTAATAGATCGCCCAGAAGGGGCCGCCAGCGGCAGCGCCTTTTCTGGCTTCATCCAGAATAATGGAGAGGTCCCATTCCTGTTCGCTTCGCTTGTGGCTGGCAGGGTCGGCCACCAGGATTTTCCCCTCCGCAGTTACACCGCGCAGGACAATGAAGTGCCCGGAGTTGGTAAAGTGTCCCTTTGCCATGATCGCCACAACCAGCTTCCCATCCGCCAGGGCGTCCACCATCGCCTGCGGGTCATCCCGTGGAACGCTCTCCCAGGACAGGCCATAGGCTTCGGCGGCTGCCGGGATCAGGCTGTGATAAGAGCCATTCCCTTCGCAGCGGTGTCCATTCGCTACGGACCATTCGCTGAGTTCCACCGGGTCGTGGGGCGTCCCGGTCAGGGTCGATGTGACAATCGCCATCGCCGTGGGGCCGCACCCGGCCTCGCCAATCGTGCCGGAGGTGCCGTACATGGTATCCGCCCACCGCTCATCCAGTTGGTTGTAATAGATGACCTCCCGGCCCCCATCGGTAAAGACCACGCCCTCGTAGCTCTGACCGCTGCCCTCGATATAGTCCTTTTCATAAATGCCAAGCTGCTGGTTGTAGCCATACTCTTTCTGAAAATTCTCCACCACACTCACCTCATCGCCCACCAGCCATTGAGACAGCATGGAGAAAGGGCTGGTAATCAGATACAGGATAAAGGCAATCAAGAGCAGCAGGCCCAGAATGGGGGCCAGAATGAGAATGAGCGTCCTTCTGCGGCTTTCCTCATCGGTCGCCGCCCGCGCCGCCGCTTGTACCAGCAGCTTTGCCGTCAACGGATCAATCGCCAAAACAACACCTCCAAGCAGCCCATTTCCGCACCTATGTCCGCCCGCATCCGGTCAAACTGCTGGCGGATTTTTTCCCGTTCCCGCCCGGCGCTGTCATCCATCACAAACTCCTTTTTCCCGTCCTCATTCTCACGCACAGACACCGCGTAATCCCCGTTTGCAATAAAGAAGGAAGTATAAAGGGCTTGGATGGCCGGGGCGGGCATCCGGGAAATCTCAAAGGGCGTGGCGGCACACTTGCTGTTCCAGGAAAAGAGGTTGCGGGCTGCGTCCGCCGTCAGCTTCATCCAGTCATAGTCAAATTCTTCTTTCTTCATCAGGGCGCCAAAGTCAATCCCGTCCGGGGAAAAATACCGCTCCACCTTTTCGGCAAGAACCGGGTGGGATGCCATCAGATAGAGTGCTGCCTGATAAGAGCAGTCCAGCTCTCCGCCCCGCCAGCGCATCGAGGACAGCTTGGTTATCAAAGATTCATACCGTTCCGCGTGATTCATCAAAAACGCCTCCTTTGCAAATAAGTAAGGCGGTCGGGAAGCGTCCCGACCGCCGCGCTGTTACCGGCCGCCCGCCTTGCCCATGTAGGCAAACTTGTAGGCCGGAATTTCAAAATTGACATGAAGCCGCTTGGAGCCGACCAGGAACAGCGCGTGTCCCCGTCGCTTGCTTTCCAACAATTCCTGCTCGGCGTCCGTCAGGTTGTAGAGGTCTGTGGTTTCCTGAAGGTTTTTGCCGTCGCAGCCCATCAGGATTTTGTAGCAGGGAATATCCAAAAGGGCCTGCCCGTACATCTTGATCTCCGGCGCCAGAAAGTCCACCACCGAATGGGATATAATCGCCAGGGCGGACTCATATTTTCTGGACCGCTTCTCCACATTCCGCAGAAAGGCCAGGGATTGCGGCACCTGTGGGTCGATCATCAGGTACGCCTCGTCGCATACCAGAAGCACACGCTCCCCGCGATTGTTGCTCATCTGTTCCCAGCACCAGGTCAGCAGATTGAAATACTGCGTCCGCTTGATGTTGTCCGCAGCGTTTTGCAGGCTGTGGGTATCCAAGCAGACAAAGTGGGAATCGGCCTCCAGTGTGCTGTGCCCATTCCAAAGGAAGCTGTCGCTGCCCTTGGCGGCGTCATACAGCAGCATGGCAAGGTCACGGAACACCGGATTGTCCGGGTTGGCCCCGGCCTTTGTTTCAATCAGGCTGTGCAGATCTTCCATGATGGGAAAATCCGTCGCTTTCAACTGCCGAATGTCCGTGTCCCAGAAGATACTGAACTGATTGTATAATTCAATGACTGTCTGCTTCAGGACGGCCTTCTGCATATCGGTCAGGCTCGGCAGATACAGGGAGAAGATGATCTCCAGCGTTTTAATATGGAGCGCCATGTCGGACATTCCATTTCCTTCATCCGTATAGAGCTTGTCGGTTTCGTCCTCATCGTCACGGGGCGCCGGTCTGATCTGCAAAAGGTTGGAGCGGCCGTTGCGCCCACCGCCAGCGTTCAGCCAGTTCCCGCCCAGGTTCCGGCACATATCCTTGTAGTCGACTAGGTCGGGGCGATTACTCGCCCCTTCCCGTCTAAGAACCGTACGTGAGCGTTTCCACTCATACGGCTCAAGCATTTCATCACGCTTTCGCGCGGCGCTCAAAGTAGAGTTGGTTACAGTATTTGTGGACATAGGCCATATTGCGCACCTCCTCTTTGCCGCCTTTGGATTTCGGGACCTTGAAAAAGATTTCTCTTTCGTCCTGAATGTCCATCGGAAGCCCACAATGATGGCAACATCCGTTTTGATTCTTCCAAATCTGTTTGAACCTGCCGGTAAAACGCTTCATGCCGCGGCTGAATTGCCTGGCATGAAAATATTCCGGCTCCAGGTAGGGATTGGCGTCCATTCGTACTTTTGTATGTCGGATAATAGGAATGTGATCCACCCGCAGAAGTTCTTTGTCCTCCGTGGAGAATACCCAGTTTCGGTTTCCTCTGCGGTGCCAGTAGTTTGTGGATACCCACCATTTCCCCTTGTGGGGGTGACGGCGTTTGGCCCACCTCCACAGCAGTTCATAGAGAACATAGTCGATGTGCGTAAACGCCTCACTGGCACAGACCGATCGATGATAGTTCGTCCAGCCCCGGATTTGTTGGTTCAGCTTTTCAATCAGAAGGTTCTGTTTCCAAGCCTTACCGCGTCCAAGGATGGTTTCAGACAAGCTGGCCGTGAATGCTTTCAAAGACTTTTTTGACGGCTTCACAATGAGCTTTCCGTTAAATTTCCGGAAAGTCCAGCCCAGCATATCAAATCCGTCATCAATGTGTGTAATCAGCGATTACTCCTCACACAGTTCCAGACCTCTGGTTTTAAGGAAATCACGAATCAGTACTTTGGCCTCTTCGGCAAT
>ERZ1023698.138-NODE-138-length-15060-cov-45.685478_pt1 | contig 15060 bp, 18 predicted proteins | sample MGYA00380349_ERZ1023698 | MGnify/ENA primary metagenome ERZ1023698 (study PRJEB33179, sample SAMN07449027) | human gut metagenome | biome: Human-gut; feature: Human associated habitat; material: Faeces | host: Homo sapiens | place: India:Kasaragod | collected...
AATTGTATCAGCAAAAATAAATATGAAAAAGAATATTCTTATACTTAGGGATGATATGTGCGAGGAATACGAATTTAATATGGATGAGTGTAAAGCACTTCCAAAATGGGTGGAGGAAGAGTTAGAAAAAATGCATTTTTTATCACAGTCTGGTTGTTGGATGTTTTTATCTGATAAATAATAATGGTGAATATGGTTTAACGAAATAAGCGAAAATAAAACCTACCTCTTAATTGAGGTAGGTTTTCTGCTTTTAATGTTTTACATATAGAAGTTCATGAGATTAATATTAATATCATGAACAGCCCCACCCAGTGGATTTGAAACAATGATATTTCCATTTGTATCAATAGTAATATCAGCTGGTACTCGTTTATAATTGTCTGTTAATTCTTTCGTTAATCCTGCAACATAATAAAATAATTTATTCACGCTAGGAGCTGGAATATTAGACGGCAATTTTCCGACTGTGATATTTGTACCGACTGTTGACGGACTTGACACACTCAAATGTCCGTTAATGCTTATCAAGTTCATTTTTGCATTGTATACGGCATTAATTGTTCCACTTAAACCAGTAACAGGTGCTACACTACTTTTTAATGTCCTATCAAGGTTTGCGTTAAGATTTGTTACATCAGCCTGTGCTCCATTAGCTGTAGTTTTTACACTGGAAACTTCCTCTTTTAAAGTACCCAAGTCTTTTTTATTCTGTGCATTGTCAACAGTTAAATTCTGTACAGAAGCTTTTACAGCTGTCATATCATTTTGCAATGCTTCAACACTAGGAGATAAAGTTGCCACTTTAGCTTCTGCACTTCCAGCTGTCTGATTGGCTGTTGTTGCTGTTTCCTGTACTTCGTGAATTCCAGCATCAATTTTAGACATGTCTGAGTTATAATCACCTAAATACGTCGGCTTGTCTGTGCCAATGTACTGACTTAAATTGTAATAATTTGTTTTGTTTGTTGAACTCATTTAATTATCCTCCTTGATTATTATAATTTTAACGCTGTTTTTGCGTTACTATCAAATGTGTAAGCACTTAACGCTTTAGCCTCAAACGCTGTCACGGTTAATAATAAAGCGTCAAACTCGTTCGCTGTGATAGGGTTATTAAAGTGTAACTCTGTAAGTTGATTGATAACATCTTGATAGAATACATATTCACCCGTAAAAGGGCTGTGCATATACAAGTTGCTATCAACGCGAAATCTTTTTGCCCCATATAAATCGAATTCTGTGCAACTAAGTAATAAGTTATCGAATGCTGTGCAAGTTAAATTTAACGAATCAAATTCATTGCACGTTAAAGCGTTGTATCTTAAATTGTCATACATATCGCCTAATGCTTGATTAAGACTTGTATAATATCCCTTAACAGGGTTTAGCACTTGCATATTACTCGGAACATAATTATTGATATAATCATATAATTTAGCTATAGACGTGTCAATATAGTCCCGTGTTTCACTGTTTAACTGATAGATAAGAACGTTTAACTTATTTATTCGTTCTATTAAATTGTTCCGTACATCATCAATTTTTTTATCTAACTCAGCGTCTTTTTTATTCATATCATTACGGATATTTTTTTCAACTTCCGCGATATGATTATAAATATCATTATTAAGACCGTCAACATAGATTTTTAATTCTGCAATTTTTTCATCAGTATACTTTTTATATGCATCTGTGAACCCATTAATTGCGTCAAGGCATTCATTGACTTTATAGCCGATATAACATAAACACTCGTAGTAACTCTGCTTGTTGCTATAGACACTAGGTATATCACAGCAAAGTAAAGGGACTAAAGGTTTTAATTCTTCTGACATAGATTTCACCTCCTTATCACCAAACTTTTAGGAACAAATCTTGGCAAGCTTCTACAAGTTCTCGGTTTATATTTTGAATTTGCTCACGATATTCTGCGATTGCTTCACTTGTTGATTTTCCTCTTAATCCTATCTCTTTCGTGTCTCTGTCTCTTTTGCTGTCCTTGTTGTCGTTTCCTGTGTGGTCATTTTTTGCGATTGTTGTTGTGTTATTGACGTTTTCCCCTCTACTCATAGCGCTTGCATAGTCTTTCGTGGCTACGGTAACTTGTGGGTTGTCACTATCAATATTTTGATAGTTTTGGTTGTTTTTTACTTCGCTGTTTCCTGCATCTGTTGATTTTGTTGTTGTTTTTTCGTTTCCTTTTTCTGCTTCTGTGATTGTTATATTTACATTTGTAAAAGGGTTATCGTTTTGGATTGCGTTATAGAGTTTTGCATAATATGGGGTCAATTCATGCATTTTTGCCATGAATGCTGTTTTCCACATACCCAGAGTCTCAAAGCCTATATAATTATTCCAATATCTAAGTAAAAAGTATGTCTTAAAAGTATATAAATCTTTTTTATCCTCTGAATAAAATGGAAAATCAAAGTCAAAAAAATTACCCTGTGTTTTGTCAATTGTTCTTTGTACTGATAAGTCAATTGACCATAGTTCTTGTGGTGGTATAAAGCTTTCACAAATATCTTTTATCGTAGTTGTGTATTTACTCAATCTCGTCCCCCTCTTTCCCTTTTTGCATGTACTTGTCAGGCACATAACCGTTCATCATGGTCGGTAACTCACTGTTAAAGTCAACTGTCACATTCAGACCCCATAACTTGTTAATAGCTTTTGCACATCTTCTCCGCAATGTCAGTCCAACGTTTCTATTAGCTTCAATCTGTCCGTTGTTTCCAGCGGTTTCGCCTGTGACAAGGCGTTCGCCTTTTTCTACAGGATTACTTTCATATCCTAAAGATGTCAGTACTTGCGACCACAAATCTCGTAATTCCTGCTCACATTTATCTACAATGTAAGGCGCACCCATGTCCAAGGCTTTAATATCTTTCAAGTTTAACGAATCAGAAACTTTTAACACAGGTAAGTAATTGTCATACATTTCCCCCAATATTTCAAAGCTCATTTTTTCATTGTCAGAAGAAGAAAGTACAACGGGTGTACGCTGTGCATACATATTAATATTTTTTGTTTTCCACGTATTCGCCATTGCATCGGCATACATTAAAGCCTTGTAATAGAACGGCATTGTTGAATAATTATCCCACAATATACAACTATTTTCCTTGCCGTATTCTTTTATATATCCGTTCGCTGTGTATGCAATTCTATCTTCGGGGATATTATAAATATCGGGCAATCCCGACAATGAAACTTTCATAAAAGCATAACCAGCAATATTATCTTTTATGAATACACCAAGCCCATGCCAAAAGAGCGTTTGTTCGATATACATCGGTAGAATTTCTTCGGGTAAATCATTCCATTTGTACCTATTTACAAATATATCGAAAATGTCATAAAAGAATATAGATTTGATTGTTTCAAAATCATCTTTTTTATTTTTATTGACATTTAGTTCAAAAATTCGCAATGGATTTCTCATTTATACGCACCTCCTTTTAATCGTTCAATAACCCATAATTCCCTACATCATCAGTATGCCACAACGTCACACCGTTGTCAAATATATTCCTTAATTTTTTCAACTGGTCTAAGTCAATGTCTCCCGTAAATCCACAATGTGATGTTTTTACGTAATTCCAGTAGGCTCTTGAGTGTAAATAAGGAGTAGCGATTTTATTAATTGGGTAGCCAAATTGCTCGAAAAAACTGTCTGCCATTTCTGCAAATTGTCTTTTACAGGACATTTCGTAGAAATCAACACCGCACTCCTTGATACCTGTCAGAACATTTTCTGACAATGCTTTTCCATGCGTCACTCCCGCATTTCTCGCTCTGTCGGTCTGATTCGCTAACATTCCAAGAGCGTCCCAAAAAGCGTTGCTTGTTTTACCCAGTCCGTTAAGACCTCCTTGTAAACTTCCGCCTGCCAGTCCTGCAATAGCTGTGCCTGTTCCTATGGTAGCATCAACGGCAGTATGAACTTGCGATAGAGCAATAGAGCTTTTATTCTGTGCTAGCCATGCGCGGTACGTGTCTGAGGAAAAAGAGCACATCGGAAAAGATGAGTTAATGAGTGCTTCACTCATTAGTCCATGTCCTAACTCTTCACGTGTTTTATAATTTTTAGGTGCTGTTAGAACTTGCGGTAACGTTGCGATTGTTCCGTAACTATCGAACTCAAGAGACTTATCACGGTTATAACTGTATTCATATCTATAGATGTGTGTATTACCTTGGTTGTTATCAGCTAGACAAAATAACCATGGATAAGAATATAGCTTTTTATTCCTTGGCTTATATCCCTCGAAAACATTGTCAGATATCTGCATAGATGTAATTTTAGGTTTTATCTCTTTTCCACCTAATGCAAGCGTGCATAATTTTGGTGACATAAATAATCCTATTACTGCATCTTGCGCGCCTTGATTGTTATAATCTTCCAACAAAGTGTTGATTCCTTTTAGTCCCTCTTCGGTTGTGACATCATAATGCCCGATACTGCCCCAACAATAAACACCGTTTTCCACACGACCCTCGAACCAACTCTGTTCCGCTGTTCCTCGCGTTACAAAAGCGCAACAGTCTGTTGGTGTCAAGTCTAATTTTTTGTGCCGTGATACAATCGTTTCACCCGTTTCTATATTGACTGGCGTTAAGTTTGACCCTATAGTATCAGCACTTCTCGGTATATGATGATACTCTACAAAGCAAGGCTTAATATTTGCATCATAAAAGTTGTTCTGAAAAACATCTAAGGAAAAATTGATTCTAGTTGTTTTTTCGGATAACCACTCGATAGAGTCGATAAAGCAAAATACCCATTCATTATAAATACCGCTATTCTGAAAAGCTAAATAATTGAGATTAAGTGCTTTCATCTCTGTGAACGGTACGCGAATATCATAGTTTCCCAGTTTAATCGGGGTAAGGTGCGATAAGTCAACTCCGTTGATATTTTTTCGGTAAGACTCTAAATGGTTCAATAAGTCCTCTTTTGAGTTGTAAAGTCTAACGTGTTCATATTCATCAGACCATGGTACTCCACTATATAATCTTAATTTTGTTTCGGGGTTGCGTGGTGCAACCCCTCCTTGAACAGGTAAATTTATCATAGATAACTACCTCCGTTAATTATGACGCTTTTGTGAAACTTGCTGTCTTTGTGATAGTCTCGTCGGGTCTGTAAATTGCTTTCAATACAATAGTTCCTGTCTCGTCCGCTCCCGTGTGTAACAGGTGTGTTCCTGGTATAACATACGTCTTGGCAGAAGTAGCACCACTGTCTACTTCAAGAGTAACTAAATTCTGATAATATGTTCCGGTTCCAGCTGTTAGCGTTACTTCGACTTCCTGAGTCTGACCGGCTGTATAAGTTGCGGCTGTGACGCTCAGTGTCGGATTTTCAACTACTTTATCAGTCGTAAATACTCGAATCGGATAGAACGGACTTGCGCTTACCATTTCTACCTGTGTATAGAAGTAGTTCCATGATAAGACATTTGCTAGTCGCTGGTCACTCATTTCCTTGAACTGGTCGCGTACGTTGAAAAATCGCACATCACAGAGAACGCCCTGTATAGCACTGTTTGCAAATTTATCCACAATGACCGTCTGAACCGCCACGTCTGCTTTGTCCATGTGAAATGCATAAGCTAAAGCGTCAACGCTAATCTGAGCATTGACTTCCGGTGTTGTAATCCAAATAAGGTTGCCCGGATTTGCGTGAGAAGTTGCCCCAGCTGGATTATTTTCCGGTAACGGGAAGCCAAACTGTCCAACCGCTCTTTTGACTTCAATCAATAATTTTTTCGCTGATGATTCATCTATGATTGCATCAACAGTCACTGCCGGAAGTACCTCTTTTTCATATCCTACATTAATCAAATCACGCATAGCGAGATATTCGTCCCAGTTCGCTCCCGTGATAGCACTTTCCATCTTTGCCATAATCATATCACGGATACCATACTCACTAGTAAAAGCTTTTCTCAAGTTGTCATATGTTACAGTAACCGGATACTGAATTTCAAGGTTGACATTGTGGAATACGCTCAAGATGTAAGACTGATACTGTTGGAATGCAAATTTAAAGTCAGCCTGTGAATCATAGACACGACCTTTACACATGTTTACGTAAGTCTCTTCGTGTGTCTCGCCATAACGCATTGGCTCTTTTTTGAATCTTGCTAACGGATTTCTCCATGCAATACTATCCACCGTCTGTATACCGATACGATTAATTAATGACGGTACAATTTCATTTCGAACAGGGGCAAAATTCAGAATATTGTCATAGACAGCCTGTAAATTGTCTGAGACTTCTACAGGCAAGTGGTTCTGAGCTTCAAAAGAAAGTTCCTGTTTGACTGCTTTTAAAATGTTTTTATTGGTTGCAACTGCCATTGGTTAAAACCTCCTTATTCTGTTTTACCGTCAAAGTCTAAATCTTCCACGGTAATTGCTTCTGTTTCATCTTTTGGGGCGTCCTTATCATCTGCACGAGTCGTCCCCTCTGCCATTTTTTCCTTAAAACGTTTCTTGTACTCGCTTTCTAGCTTTAAATACTTGTCTTTCCATTCACTGTCCGTTTCTCCGTCTCTTTCGCTCTCATAATTCTGTAAGACCTCGATAGCATCGCCATGCTCCTCCACGTCTGCTACAGCGTCAATTAATTCGCTTAATGCTTCTTTAAAATCCATATATATTTACCTCCTTTATTTAGTGTCACCCTTTTACAGCTTCTATAATATCACAACGGTAAGAAAAAGTAAAGAGGCATTTCTCTTTTTCTTGAGTGAGGGGGTATCGGGTACGGTGATAATGTTTGCAGATATGCATACCATTTTAGCGCGTTCTTTTTTCTATCCTCTTCTTTTTCTACACCCGCACGCTCGAAATTTTTTAAAAATGCGGACGCTAGATAATCGGGTTCTTTCGTGGACTTTCGAAATTCTCCCCATGATATCGGGTATTTCGTGGTTTCTATCCATTGCCCACTACTTACTGTTTCTTCATCGAGCCAAACGCACTGATAATACCCGTCTGTGATATCATAACCATGAGCATTTGCCCAGTCTGTGTAGACTGTTGCTGGTGTCCATTGGACTAAACCATAACCGCCATTATAATTTCCCTCTTTTAGCGACTGCCATAGCTCAGGATTAATATTAGATTCTATCTCCATATTCCCTAACATTCCAGCTATTGCGTTTAATGTGAAATCTTTGAAGAACATCGTGCTATAGAATACATAGGCATTGTTTTTCATCTCGTTCTCTGTAAGATATCGGTTTCCATGAATCCATTCAAGAGGCATACCGGCACTATCACCATAGCGATATATCTTTGTCCATGCGGACGGCTTCGACACATGGGAATTAATGCTTACTTGGTCGGGTAAAGGATAACGACCGCTGTGCGCTCCCATGGTAACACCTCCACCACCAACACCGTTTCCACTATATACCATTTCCGTGTGACCACTACGCCAAACAATGTCCCCAGCTTGCCACGCTTCATTAATGCCAATCTCTTTAAATCCGACTTGCAATAAGTACCCCTCTTCTGTCCTTGTGGTAAACCATGGATTAGGTGAGAAAAAACCGGCTTCTGTTAACGCTTTCGAGATAAAGGAACTGCAATCATAATAAGTAATGCCGTTCACGGTCTGCCCTCTTCGGTACTGCTGTGAATATCCAATATTAGGTGCATTACACGCATTGACCGCCCACTGATACGCTACATTAATATTTGGCATTTTACTAACCTCCTTAAAAATGTTTCACGTGAAACATTTTGTTTCACGTGAATAAAACTAAATCATATATAACATATCTTTCGCGTACACGATTTCAATGCCACAAGCGCGTGCCAGTCCTCCGCCAAATGTTCCTGGACATTCGACCCCGTTCGGGTCTTTACCCTGTAACAAACATAAGATTTCGAGAGCTGTGACTAAATACTGTGTTTCTCCGCGCCTTACATAATGGCGTCCGGCTTTTGCCCTTGTCTTTTTACCAACAAGTCCGTCCTCGGCAATCGTGCGACCATAATCCATATTCATAGCATGTTGCACCACGCGTACTGCCATTCTTTTTGTGTTTCTTCCCACAATACCGTCAACCGCAATTTGGACACCTGTAAAATTAATGGCGTGTTGCTGTCCCATGGCAATCAGTTCATTTCTTGGGGTTGAATGCGTTGGTGGACTCTGTGGGACATCGGGTACAGTGTTTGAAGCTCCATAGTCTTTGTATACATGGTTCACGTCACATCTTCCATTGATACCGTCAACAGAACCATTACTGGAATACTGCCATATATCTACGTTATTCATACCTAACGCATTGGAATATCTAGCAATCCACAAGTCATATCCCCATGTCTCACCGATATAATTCTCATACCATGATTTACTAGCGTATATCCCAGCTTTATATCCATGTGTCAGCATAGCATCGCAGAAACGTTTTGCATTATGCTTTGCTACAGACTGTGTTCCTTTTTCCTCACTGTCGAAAAATACAGGGAGATTAGGTGTGTGACCCTGTAATAATCTAAGACAGTGATTAATTTCACCCTCAATTCTAGCTGTGGTTTTTGCGTAGGAATAGAAATAGACTCCATATGGAATACCCAACCGTTCACATTCACTGACATTCCGTTCCCATTGTTTATCATCTTGTGTAGTCATATCTTGTCCATATCCGCAACGAATGATAACATAGTCTACAGCATTTTTTAATTTTTCAAAATCAATCACACCATTATGATACGAAATATCAACCGCTTTTTTTACACTCATTTTTAATCCTCCTTTTTCTGTTCAAATGTGTCACAAATGCGCTGTAATGCAAGTGTGTTATTGTTGACTGCTTCTGTAATGTCTGTCATTTCTTGTTTGTGTGATTCGTTTAATTTATCCATGCGTGCGTCATTCTTATCTTCACGATATTTCACGTACCACATAGACGCAATTGCTACAACCGTAGGCAGTCCCAACGTGTTAATAGCTGTCATGATTTCCTGTGCCATGATATCACCTCCTTTTTTCTATCATATCACACATAAGTTTATTTGTAAATAAAAAATGTTTCACGTGAAACATTATCACGTGAAACATATGTACGGTACAAAATAATCGAATCAAAGGGAACGCAACGCCAAAAATTGATATCAGACTACTTGTCTATGTGCGTGTATATCAATTACAATGCTCGTATTATTTTGGGTACAATATTATAATAACACATATCATTAAAACTGTCAATGTTTCACATGAAACATTAAAATGATATGACATCAAATATCATGTTCTTACATTCCAAATTTTCAAATAGTAGCAACCCTCTGTTAAAATATTCCCGTAGCATCGTAACGATATAATGTGTTGAATTGACACGAATAGTCGTATTGTCTATGACATCAGTTTTTGTAAAGCATATTCTCGTTGGAAAACTATCGTCTGCACCTGTTGATACATATAGACAAGCATCATATTTTCTGACATTATACAGGCTATCATTAAATTTAATTGTACAAATATAGCGTGATTTTCCACTTGGCTTACCAATTAAACATTCATTATCGTTTAGATATTTATTTTCGCTTGCATACGCGTTATAACTAGCATTTTTAAAAGCTCGTGCAATACCACTTTCTTGATATGCTGTTGACGCATTTTCATTATAAGTTCGCTCAAACACCCAGCCATCGCCTCGTAAAAATTTTGTGTCTTTTTTTAACATTTTGTTGATACCAAACTCCTTATAATAAGGATTTAATAGTGATACTGTATTTGAGGACATATATAAAACCACTCTTCTATGCTGTTTACCATGACCAGAACTGATAGTGGTACATAAAGATAATAACTTATTCACTTCATTTGACAAATATATATCATCTTCATCTTGATACTCATCAAAAAATATAGAGCGTATATTGACAAACAGTCCACGCATTTTTTTATATTTTCTTGCGACATTTAAAGCCAAACAATAACCGCATGGCTCTTCATTGATAAATAACTGTACTAATGAGCCTCGCATCAAGCGCTTTTCAGTCATAACATAACCGTCAAATGCTTCCGCGATATCGCCAAAATATGTATCTGCACATTCTGACATATCAATGACATTTCGATATAAATAAATGAACTGATTTTCGGGTCTGTATTTATCTTTTAAAAAATCGGAAACTTGTCTACATTTAAGAGAATAACTTTTCCCAGCTGTTCTATTTCCATCTACAATATATATGTCGGGGGTTTTCCCGTATTTATCTTTCATGGTCAGCAATCTCTCACAATGATAATAACCATCATTAATCATTTTTAGCGCCTCCTTAATGTTTCACGTGAAACATTTATTTTTTAAAAAGAGGTGACAGTTAGCCACCCCTTTAGAAGAAGAGAATTAAAATGGTATTCTCGCGACGTCATATTATAAATTTGATACATCTAAAGTACAATTGATATAATCGCGCCCAGCTCTTGTCTTTCCGCTAATTTTAACGATAGAGAATTTTTCACCGTCCATAACACTTTCAATATCTTTCAAAGACTGTCTAAAGGTTGCAGACTGCCCAGAGTACACTTTCTTATCGGGTGTGATAATACTTACAATCTCCTGTACTTCTCCACTATCCTTAAGGTCATCAAAAATGAGAAATCCATCGACTGGAATAGATACACCGTCAGCAATATTTTTTAATGGTTCAATGTCCGGTGCTGTGGTCATAAGATATTTCTCAACCTTTGTAAACTCTCTGCTCATTTCTTTAATTTCTACCATGTTATTTACCTCCTGTTTTTCCTGTTAATCTTCCTTTTTCATTTCCTGTAACTCTGATTCAGTAACAATTTTTTCGCTCTTGACATCTGAGTTGAGTAAAAACTGTTCGTCTGTCATAGCGCGTTTTTCCAATTTAAACTTAATATCTAAAATGGAAACAATATCACCCTTGTACTGCTTTTCAATTAAGATTTCTGCCTTGTCTCTTGTCTTGCAGTTTGGTAATTTTTCATCAAAGCAATCTTTCTTGATTACACCAGTCTCCTTGTCTTTGTAGATTCTTTCTACAGAAACTTCTGCTGTTACTAAAGTCCTTGTAAACATCTTGTTTTCCTCCTTTTTTTCTGTGTTTTGTGAATGTAATGTAATATGTTTTATTTATTACATTAATTATAATAGCACAACGACTAGATATAGTCAAGCATTATATTATAATTTTTTTATCTTTTTGAGCGTGGATTTTAAAGTCTTTATTTCTTAACACAATACCACCTTTCACGCGCTCTGCTTTCAAGTTACAAGTCTCCATATTTAGACCTTGAGATAACTCTGAGATATCTTTACCATCTTCAATAAATTTTTGTTTGGCTTGGCTACTCATGCCACACGCTTTAATGTCAAGATAGGGTTCACAAGGTTCATGGTTTTCTTCAACTATATGCTCTGCATAAGTCTTTTGTCTCTCGTAATATGCAAAATCGAACGTTCTTTCACATTTCCAACAACAAAAGTTAGTCGGGTGCTCTATAACCTTGTTCGCTTTGTCAAGTCCTATCAAGTGTATGGAATCTGTATCGGCATAACAAAACCGTTCATAATTTGCCATCGCGTGACGAATTGTAAAATTCATGGCATAAGATGTAATAGCACTACCTATAGGAATATACCCGACTTTCTTCTCATGTTCCTCATGCAAGATAAATCTGATAATCCCATTTTCGTCAAGATAAGGCTCTTTATACGATGAATTATCCGACATAGCAAATTTGCCATAAAGATTATTTAAAAAGAGTTTCGCTTTCTGTCGCTTAAAACCTTTTGAGTTTCTCTTTTCTTCTCCGTATTTATCTATATATTCATCGAAAAATCTCTCTCTAGCGTAGAACCATATATAATCATAGATAACCAAATCATATATATCATATGTTTCTTGAAACAACTTCCAGTCAGTACATGTCATAGTAAGAGTAATATTGGTATCATGCATCTGTCCATCAATATCACGATAATATCGATAATATTCACCTCTATATCTCACGTTTGAAGTGTATAAATTTTCATTAGCTTTATACAATGCACTCTGTCTAATATGCAACCATGGGAACGCTCCTTTTTTGAGTTGAAAACGGCAATTGAAGCGAATAAAAAAATATTTATTAGTAGAGCTTATAAGTTCATCGGGTGGTGCTCCCCTATGGTATTCCCCGTTCCCGAACGGGTATTTGTTACCACTAGCACTATGCATCATGGACGGGTATAAAGAATTTACATCATACACCAAACCGTCACCCACTACCGTATGCGCGTATAGAGGATTTACATAGCACCACCCCCCGTGATAGGCTTTGTGAATATAATCCCACTGATTCCACACACCAGTTAAAGATTCGTCTAAATAATCTGCACGGATATCGGGAAATAACTTATCATATTGTTTCTTTTCATAAAAACTTTTAAACTCTGCTAAGCAACATGACCCTATCGTTAGTTTATCATGTCTTTCATTGAACATCATTTCTAATGCTTCTTTTAGCACTAATACATCATTTTCAATATATTTCTTCTCGTCTTCTGATATATTACAATAGGCGTATCTTTCACCCTCATAGTCCATATCTAATTTTTGGTGCTTTGTGCCAAACGATTTACCTATATTTTTCAATGAAGAGGGCATAAGCTTTAAAGAGTTTCGAATTTCTAAAAAAGTTTTATTCCATTTCAGTTTTATCCAATACCAAGAACCCATATCCGATATACACGTTTGAAACTCTTTTGACCTCATTTCTTTATCTTTACAATGAACCCATTTCCAACCCTCTTTTAATAAAAAATCAACAATAAAAGACCCGTCAAATGCAAGGTTGTGAAAGTATAATATATTGTTGCCATTCATTGTTAAAAATCTATTTAAAAAATCTCTTATGGAATATGTTATAGTAACTGTTTCGGTGTCATCATATAAAGCCACGTCAGCTCCACTCCATACCTCTGTGCTATCTTGTTTTTTGCCTTTTTCTTGTTCTACTTTTTCACCCCAAACGGTTGTCTCAAAGTCACAAGCCCAAAAAGTGATATTCTTTTTACGTGGCATTATATTCACCTCTTTTTATTCTTTTTCAATAACAATGTCCTGTTCTTGTAGAAATTCTTGAAAATCTTCTGTTGTGCTAAGAACTCCCATTCGACGTAAAATATTCCAAAAGACAGCATCAACCGTAGCTTTATCCATATATGGTTCGGTTGGAAATGTCTCGGGTTCTTTTGCATATGTATAAGCAAATAACGTCCTTTCTTTATCTGACACATTAATCAGTAAAGCGTCTGTTTTTTCTCTAAGGTAACTAGCTGTTTTTGGCGCGAAACTTTCTAATGAATCATACCATGAATCAATAATTGCTTCATAGTCTAATACAGGTGTTGCTATATTTACCGTGATTCCTGTCTTTTGTAATGCTTTTAATTCCTTTGCGTTAGTATAACCGTGAAATCTAGCGTACTCCTGTTCTTGTGGTGTTAATTTCGTGAAAACTCTGTTTATTTCAAGCGCGTGTTTTCGTCCATATTCTTTAGCTGTTATTAATTCACCTGTGAGCATATTTACAACAGACGCCTTCTCACGTATCTCTTTAGCTGTCTGTTTTTTCAGTCTTTCGATGGACACTTGAGTAGGCTTTTTCACTCTCTTAATTCTCTGTGCCTGTACGCCTTGTTTTTGCTGATTTCTGACACGAGCTAGATATTTATTGTATTCTTTAGAATATTGTTGCTGTAAAAGATTAGCTTTTGTTTGTTTCTTTTTAATACGTCTATTTGCCATCTTTTAGTCACCCTCCTTTTCAACTTTTCTTAATAGTAAGCCATGTGGTACACGTGTGTATTCAATATAATCTCCCGCGTGGATATCTAAGTCAATGATTGCTTCTTTTGGTATCATAACACGGGCGGTGTATCCACCTGTACCCCCCTTTGTAAACATTACTTTGTACCGCAATAATTGGTTTGTTAATTTTGCCATGTTTTTCCTCCTTATAAAAGATTGAAAACTTTCCATGTAAACTGTGAAAAGTGTTCTGCTATAAATAATACAGAAGATAAGAAAAGATATAATAAAAGGGTTGCCATAATAATGACCGATAAGATGGCTAAAATATAATATATTTTTTCTGATTTGGTATACAATTCTTTTTCTTCTGTGTCTATGTGTCTTTTTATCCAGTCTATTTCTGGGTCGTGCAATGTTTCACGTAAAACATTATTGGGTCTAACTAAACCTAATTCATTAAGAGTAGAGTTATCAAGTTCATCTAAAGTGTCGTTACCAATGTCTGTAAAACCAGTGTAAACAATTTTATTAGTTTCTAAATTTTCAACCCAATATGGAGGGTCTACAAATATGGCTATGTAGTTGTTTAGTGCGTTTTCAGTATAAAAGTCATGAATTTCTACCCCGAAATCTGTTATATTATGAAGTCTATATTTAATCATTATTTTTCCTCCTTTAATGTAAAAAACAATAAACAAAGCTATGCGTTAAAGCAATAACAATCGAATCTTCAACATAATATCTCTTTACTTTTTCTAGCAATGCTTCATTTGTGTTAACAATTGCATGCCTAATTATGTTTCTTGTGTTTTCACTTATTACATAAATCTCAACAAAATTATTTAATTCTTTATACATTTTTATCTCTCCTTTGAATAATATCTTCTTTCCCATATATCGCCTATACAATTTAATACAAACTCATATTCGCTATAGTCTAAGGAACTAAATTGACATAATGTTACAACTCTGCCATATTGAATATGAAAACCATCTCTAGAAGCATCGTATAAACCAACTAATACATCATTAAAAAATTCTATTAATTCTGTTCCATCATCTGTATAAGTTGAAAGTGTATAAAAATCTCCTTTATGATAAAGATAATAACCATCATTGCCTTTTTTCACTAAAACTGTCATATCTTTTGAAATGTATTGTTTTGCTAAATCAAATATTGACATCTCTCTAATATCACTAATATCTTTACAGATACATCCTGTATTATCATCAATAATGGTAACTTTAAATTCA
>ERZ1023698.148-NODE-148-length-14421-cov-6.523110_pt1 | contig 14421 bp, 12 predicted proteins | sample MGYA00380349_ERZ1023698 | MGnify/ENA primary metagenome ERZ1023698 (study PRJEB33179, sample SAMN07449027) | human gut metagenome | biome: Human-gut; feature: Human associated habitat; material: Faeces | host: Homo sapiens | place: India:Kasaragod | collected...
GTGAGTACGAGCGCATCAGTGCCGAGATCTACGCGGAGGACGTCGCGGAGCGTGCAGCGAGGGAGGCTGCCCGTACCTACGCCGCCTACCATGTGGTAGAGAACGGGCAGGAGTGGTACTTCAAGACCTCGCCCGGTGAGGAACTGCTGGATGCCGCAGAAAAGCTGCGCGGCTATGTCGCCGGTGAGAAAGGCACCGGGCCGGATCTGTTCATCAAGCTGTTCGCAGATGGCTGCCCCATTACCGCAGAGGAGTACAATGCACTGACCGCTGTACGCATGGAGAACACCGGCAAGGTGCACGGCGTGTTTGATCTCAACTTTGACAAGCGGGAGTTCTCCGCCGTTCACATCATGGACGGCTGGCAGACCTGGGCGATGCGGGATGTATCCGTGGCGGCGTACCATGCCACCCGGTCACAATTCGCGTCGAGCGATGATCAGTGGCGCAAGCTGCTGGATTATCTGAGCGGTAAGGAAATCACCTCGGCGGGACACCTCTCCGCGCGGAATTTTTCTTTCGGTGATGAGATCATCGAGTCGGACGGCAAGCTCAATTTTTATGTGCAGACGGAGTTCGATGTGGATGCTGTCTTCGGCACCTTCGTCTGCACGGATAAAAACGATGACTGGCTCAACATCTACGCCAACTATGACATCGCGGAGGATAGCCCTTGCGACACGCTGGAGCTGTGCCTCTGCAAAGCGGACGGCTCCGAGGAGAGCTGGAGCTACCGGCTCAACGCGGCGGAGCGGGAGGTGCTGGTGCGGAAGATGGAGGAATACTGTCAGAAGCAGACTGGAATGAGTCTCCACGACTACGCACAGCAACTCCGAGAGGAACCGGAACAGCAGGGGCCGGTGATGAAACTGTAGGCACAAACTCAGCAAGGCTGAAACGCTCACGGCTGCGGAAACAATAGCGTCCAGGCTGCGCGTGCCTGCGGGCCCGCGGCGCCGACGAACCGCATCCACCCGCCCTCGGCGGGCAGACGCGGTTCGTCGGCTGTTGTGACAGGCGAACACGCCATTGACATCTAAGAAAGCCGCCGTCCATTCTGCACAACAATTTTTGTCAACTTTGATGAATAGCTATTCGCCGAGCACTGTGCCATTGTGTTGGCGCTGAGCACAGCTCAAAAAAACTAAGGAGGAAATCAAAATGACAAAGGAAACCGCAATAGAACTACAGACCCGCATGGCAAAGGAGGCGCTGGCGCTGCTGACGCTCCATCCTAACGCCGATGTGCAGCTCTACAGAGAAAGCATCACCCTCATCGGTGCGGCGTGGGGCATCCCCGCAAAAGACACCATTGCGTCCCTCGCCTTGCTGGATCGTGAGCGGGAGGCGATCCTCACCGCTGGAGAGAACGGCACGGTGGCTCATGTGCTGCCGGAGGAGGAACTGCCCATGAACGCCAGCGGCATGGAAACGCTGGACAACATATGGGATCTGTTCGAGACGGCGCTGCACACCGAAAACCTCCGAGAGAGAATGAAGCTCTTCGAGATGGCGAAGTGGCTGGAGGAGTCTCAGAACCTGTTGGACTGGATCGAAAAGACGGACGAGGAAAAGCAGGTGTGAACGCCTCCCACGCACAGCAACGCAAACCGGCCGAGCCGCCCCGTGAGGGGCGGCTCCTCGTTTTCCCCCGTGTTTCGCCGTGTGAGCCGCTGTGTGCGCGGTTAGGGGCTGGGGTGGCGTGTGTACCCGCCGCAGCCTCTTGAAACGAACGTTGCGGCGTTTGTGGGCGACGTGTGAAAGGGCCCGGTGAATACCGCTCCGACAGTGGGAAACCGAGCCTTTGGGGATGGGTGCTTCCCTCCCGGCCATGCCCTGTTTCGGAGGGTTTCGCCCCTTATTTACCCGTTCGATAAAAGCACAAGATAAAGAGAGGTGCCCCTAACTGGGCCCCTCTCAGCCACAAAGCCCCGCAGTGCGGGGCTTTCAGAGGTTTGGACAAGGTGCACCTTTTGCGGGTTTTGATGAAAAACAGGTGCACCTTACCCGCAAAAACGCAGGCGTGACAAGAGATTGCGCCTTTTCAGAAAGGAGTGCTGCAAAAATGCAGGAAAATGACGAAAAGCGGATCGAGCGCACAGTGGTATGGCTGGATGCCAAGCTGGTTCCCCGTATGGACGGTTGGCTGGCCGCGGATAATTGCAAAAATCGCAGTGAATTTATCAACAAGGCCCTGCGGTTTTACATGGGCTATCTCGGCACGGAGGACAACACCGCCTACCTCTCGCAAGCCATCCTCACCGCCATTCAGGGTACGCTGGACGACAACAACAATCGGCTCTGCCGTATTCTTTTCAAGTGCGCGGTGGAGCAGAACATGATGAGCCACACCATCGCCGCGCACTTCCGTACCGATCCCATTCACACGCGGGAGCTGCGGGCCTACGCCGTGGATGAGGTGAAGCGCACCAACGGTCAGGTGAGTTTTGAAAGTGCGGTGCATCAGCAGCGGCGCATAGAGCCGGAGGATGAATGGCCCGGATCGTATTGATCTCGCCCTACCTCAAGGGCGGACAGAATGCCGCGAAGCTGGCCCAGCGCACACGCTATGTCGCCACCCGTCCCGGCGTGGAGCTGCTGGCGGATGAGCGCAGTACACTCCCCGCCACAAAAAAGCAGCAGGAATTCATCGCACGGCTGCTGAAGTCCTTCCCCTCCTGCTGGGAACTCATTGAGTACGAGGAGTATCTGGATCACCCCACTCAGGGCAACGCCTCCGCGTTCATCCAGCAGGTGCGGGAAGACTACATGGAGGCGCTGGATCAAAAGGAAAATTTCATCGACTACATCTCCCACCGCCCCGGCGTCCAGAAGGACGGCGAGCACGGGCTGTGGGACGCTCACGGCAAGGTACAAAATCTCGCGCGGGCGGTACGGGAGGTGGCGGAGCACACCGGCAACGTGTGGACGCCGGTGATCGCGCTGCGCCGTGAGGACGCAGAGCGGCTGGGCTATGACAACGCGGAAAACTGGCAGGCGCTGGTGAACGCCTCCGTCTGCGACATCGCCGCGGCGTATAAGATCCAGCCGAACACCCTGCGCTGGTATGCCGCCTTCCACCAAAAGCCGAATCAGGTACACATCCACATGATCCTCTTCTCTGCGGACCCCAAGGAAGGGTATCTCACCAAGGAGGGCATCCGGCAGGTGAAGTCTGTATTTGCAAGGAGGATCTATCACGCGGACCGGATGCACATCTACAAGCAAAAGGACATCGCACGGCAGGAGTTGCAGGCGCAGACCCGCAAGGCAATGGTGGAGTGCATCGCGCAGTTGGGCAGCGGTGCGGTCGAGAACCCGCGGCTGGAGCAGCTCACCGAAGAACTGGCGGAACGCCTGCTGACGGTCAAGGGCCGAAAGGTCTACGGCTACCTGCCGCCAAGGGCCAAGGCCATCGTGGACGCCATCGTGGAGGAGCTGGCGAAGGACGAGCGGGTGTCCGCCGCCTACGAAACATGGCAGACACTCTACGAGCAGGTGTGTCTGGACTACGATCAGCGGCCGCCCAAGCGGTTGCAGCTCTCCCGGCAAAAGGAGTTCCGGAGCGTCCGCAACATGGTCATTCAGGAAACACTGCAATGGATAGCGGAGCGGCAGCGGTACGCGGATGTGCAGAGAACACCTTCCGCGCAGGGCGAACCTACCATCAAAAAAGATGCCACAGAAGCCGCGCCAAAGAACTCTGAGGTCACGGCATCTCTTGCGTCGGCGCAGCCCAAATCTGACCGTGCGGCGAGTGCCGCACCAGAAGATTCCGCCTCCGCTGATGATACCGCTTCTGAGGGTACCACACCGCCTGCGGCTGAAGATGCACCGGCTTTCTCTCAGTGGTCAGATCACCCCAATCAGCAGAAAGGGAGCGCACCGGCAGGATTGGAATACCATGCTCCCACGGTGGGCGAAACCGTTGTGCGGATGCTGCATCACATGAGCAGAATTTTTGAGGACAACAGCAAGCTCGACCAGATCCACCGCGGCTTGCAGATCGACCGCAAGCGCCGACAGGAATTGCAGCGCAAGCGGCTGGCGATGGGACACAAGCCGGACGATCACGAGGAACAGATATTCAGATAAAAAACGCTGCCGCAAAATCACGGCAGCGTTTTTATGAAATCAGAGCTGTGTTTGTGTGGGGACAAATTCCAGCTTAAGCGCCATCCCCATGCCCGCGGCAAGGCGCTTGAGCGTCCGCAGAGAGGGATTGGCCGTTCCGCTTTCCAGCCTGCTGATATCAGCCTGCGTAATGCCGGTGATGTCGGAAAGCTGTTTTTGCGTCATACCGATTTCCTCACGGCCCTCCACAATGGCGCGCATGATCTGACGTTCCGGCTCCTGCGCGTCCCACTCGGCGCGGAACGCAGGGTCAGCCATTCTCTCGTTCAAAGTCTCACGGAAGTTCTTTCCCATCGATCACACCTCCCCTTTTCGGCTAAAGTCCGCGCGATACCGCTTGGCGCGTTCAATCTCGCGCGGCGGCGTTTTCACTGTCTTTTTTACAAATCCATTTGTCAGGATCACTCTGCGTCCTACCACGAAAAAGTAAAGCACCCTGCTGATATCCGAGCCCTGCTTGGCGCGCACCTCGAAGATCCCATCCTCCAATACCTTGGAGTACGGCTCACGCAAGGCGGGGCCTTTGCTTTCGAGCAGTTCCAACGCGGCAAATATTTTTGCCTGCATTTTATTGTCCTGCGAGAGAATGAATTCCTCCGCGGGTCTGCTGCCGTCATCCTTCTCGTAGTATTCCACCGTGTAGTCCATACATCCACCACACTTTCTCTGCAACTCATTATATGTGATAAAACACATATTGTCAACAGAAAGAGCAATGATCTGAAAGGAAATATCATGAGCAAATATATTTATTTCACGCCGGAGGAAAAGGCGCGGGCGCGGAACACAGACCTCGTGTCTCTGCTGCGCGCCCAGGGGGAACGACCCGTGCGCTCCGGCCGGGAGTTCCGTACGCCCAACGATCCCAGCATCACCGTCCGGGGCAACAAGTGGTTCGACCACTCCAAACGCGAGGGCGGCTATGCCGTCAGCTTCGTGCAACGCTATTACCGCCTCCCTTATCAGGAGGCGGTTTTACTTTTGCTGGACAGAAAAAACGGAAAATCGTATGAGCAGGCAAAGCCCGCAAAGGAGGCATCGAAGCCCTTCGCGCTGCCGGAGCCTTACGGAACCATGCGGCGTATGTACGCCTACCTCATGCGCCAGCGGCACATCGACCGGGAGGTCATCTCCTATTTCGTACATGAAAAGCTGCTCTACGAGGACAAGCACCACAACTGTGTTTTCGTGGGGCTGGATGGCAGCGGCGAGGCGAAACACGCCCACATCCGCAGTACCAACAGCGAGGGCCGGGTGTTCCGTATGAACATTGAGAGCAGCGCCAGCGAGCACTGTTTTCATAAGAACGGCACGGACAAGTCCCTCTATGTGTTCGAGGCGCCCATCGATCTCCTGTCCCACATCACCCTCTACCCCTACGGCTGGCAGGAGCACAGCTACGCCGCCTGCTGTGGCACGTCCATCCAGCCGGTGCTGGAACGGCTGCGGCAGAACCCCAAGCTGGACACGGTGTACCTCTGCCTCGACAACGATGACGCGGGCAATGACGCCTGCGACCGCATGACAGATACGTTGGAGGACATGGGCTTGGAGGTGGAGCGGCTCTGTCCGGTACACAAGGATTGGAACGATGACCTCCGTGCCAAATTCGAGAAAAAGGAGAGCCAGCCATGAACCGGGATACATGGATCTTCCTCGCCCTCTGCGGCGGTCTGCTGGTGTTTTTGCTGGCAGCGTCCTTCCTCTCCAAGAGCTACTCCCTTGACCGCATCAAGAGCAAGACGGTGGGCGACGGTCAGCACGGCACGGCGCGGTGGGCAACGCCCAAGGAGATCGGCAAGACCTATCACACCGTACCCTTCCGCCCCCGCCGCTGGCGCAAGGGGAAGGAGCTGCCCACGGAGCAGGGACTCATCCTCGGCAGCGTGGGCGGCGGTAAGCGTAAAAGCAAGGCAGGAATTCTGCTGAAAATCTCCCGCAAGCTGCTGGAAAAGCTGCGCCGTCCTGTGGCGGGAAAGCAGAAACGGAAACCGAAGAAAAAATCAAAGGTGCTCTCAAAAATCAAAAAGGTGATCGAGGAGCAGGGGGATATCCGGGCGCTGGTGGACAGCGACGACATCCACTGTCTGATGATCGGCGCCTCCGGCGTGGGCAAGACGGCGTTTTTCTTGTACCCCAATCTGGAATACGCCTGCGCCTGCGGCATGAGCTATCTGGCGTTGGATACCAAGGGGGATCTGGCGCGCAACTACGGTGCCATCGCCTCCCGGTACTATGGCTACCGGGTTTCCGTCATCGACCTGCGGAATCCCACCCGCTCGGATGGCTTCAACTTCCTGACGTTAATGAATCACTACATGGATCTGGCGAGAGCAGATCCGTCCAACTTGGCGGCGCGGGCCAAGGCGGAGAAGTACGCCAAGATCCTTGCCAAGACCATCATCAGCCCGGACGGTGACGCCTCCCAATACGGTGATAACGCCTACTTCTATGACAGCGCCGAGGGATTGCTGACGGCCGTTGTGCTGCTGCTGGCGGAATTCGTGCCGCCAAAGGACGGAGAGCCGGAAAAGCGGCATATCGTGTCGGCCTTCAAGCTGGTGCAGGATCTGCTGGCGATGCCGAGCTCACGGGGCAGGAACGGCTTTCAGCTGCTGGTGGACATTCTGCCGCCGGAGCATAAGGCACGGTGGCTGGCGGGCGCGGCGCTGACGGCGGCTGATCAGGCAATGGCCTCGGTCATGTCCACCGTCCTCTCCCGCCTGAACGCCTTTCTGGACACGGAGTTGGAGCAGGTCATCTGCTACGACAGCCCCATCAACGCGGAGATGTTCGCCGCAGAGAAGTGCGCCATCTTCCTGATTTTGCCGGAGGAAGACCCCGCCAAGAACTTCATCGCGGGCCTTATGATCCAAAACCTTTCCCGCGAGCTGTTCTCCGTGGCGGACGAGCATGACGGCAGACTCAAGAACCGTGTGGTGCTGTTCTGCGATGAGCTGGGCACCATGCCGCCCTTCGACATCCTGCCCCTGTTCAGCGCGGGCCGCTCCCGCGGACTGACGCTGGTACCCATTATCCAGAGCCTTGCCCAACTGGAGAAGAACTATGGTAAAGAAGGTGCGGAAATTATATGTGACAACTGCCAGGACACCATCTTCGGCGGCTTTTCGCCCCAGAGCAAAACCGCCGAGGCCCTCTCCGCCGCTCTTGGCAGCCGCACGGTGCTCTCCGGCTCCGTCAGCCAGGGCAAGGAGAGCAGCCAGTCCTTGCAGATGATGGAGCGCCCGCTCATGACGCCAGACGAATTGAAGTCCATCCCCAAGGGCGAATTTGTGGTGATGAAGACCGGCACCCATCCTATGCGCACTAAGCTGCGCCTGTTTTTGGATTGGGGCATCACCTTTGATCCGGACGGCTACCGGATGCCGGAACGGGCGGCTCGAAAGATCGCCTATGTGAACCGCGACGAACTGGCCCGCAGTATCCAGAACCGCCGCGAAAACAGCCCTTACAATACGGAGGATACCAAATGAGCAAATTTAACTTTATTTACGCCGAAGATCTGAGCCATCGGGAAAAGACGGTCTACATCTACCTCCGGGATCGCGCGGACGCCTCCGGCATCTGCTGGCCGGGGATCAAGACCATCGCCGGTGAGCTGGGGCTTTCGCCCCGCACCGTCCAGCGGGCACTGGCAGATTTGGAACACAGGCAGCTCATTGAGAAGCGGCCGCGCCACCGCGCCAACGGCAGCCTGCCCAGCAATCTGTACCGCCTGACAGCGGCAAAAAAGTCACAGCCTCCCGCCAAGGGGGGACTGTGACCTTTTACGAAAATTCTGTCTATAGGGTAGCGTCATCATGGCGCATCCAGAAGAACCTACTCTACCGGAGGATACAGGACAGAGAAAGAACAAGAATATGGAGGATATCGCTATGAGAACTATCGTTAGAAGTACAGCGCAGACACTGGTGGCCCTTGCCCTGGCGCTGATGTTGCCGAACACCGCATCCGCCGCCTGCGAGGGCTTTGCCGACGTGCCGGGGGATGCCGCCTGCTATCCATGCGGCGTATCGGCCCCGGCGGCAGACCAGACTCAGACCCGTCAGCCGTCCTACATCAGCATGACGCAGGCACAGACGGCGGCGCTGGACGCCGCCAGCATCGATGCGGCCAGCGCGGACATTTCATCCTCGACGTTTGATGAGGTTGCGGGCGTATCCTGCTACAAGGTGGAATTCACGGCGGGAGGCCGCGCCTACGACTACTCCATCGACGCCGAGACCGGCGAGGTGCTGGAGATGAGCGTCCATGACGAGGCCGCCGCCCCGGCAGACGCTCCGCAGACGGACGTGCCTGTGTCCGGTACAGCCACCGCTCCGGCATCCAGCTCCTCTCACGCCGCCTCCGCATCGGTGCAGGCCGCGCCCAACACGAACGCTTCTGCCGGAAAGGTGGACAGGCCAGGGCCAAGGAGATCGCCCTCACTCACGCGGGGGTGAAGGCGGCGGATGCCACCGTCACCAAGTCCAAGCTGGATTATGACGATGGCCGTCAGGTCTACGAGATCGAATTCTATGTCAGCGGCAGCAGCGGCTACACCGAGTACGATTACGAGATCGAAGCAGCCACCGGCAAGATCGTCAGCTATGACCACGACGCGGAGAGCTACGCACCGCCCGCGCGGAATACGAGGGCAAGATCATCTATGGCGGCATGGAGTATGAGTTTACCATCAATGCCGCCACCGGCGCTGTTACCGAGTGGGTCGCTGAATCCGTCTACGATTAACACTCCCGGCCTCGGAGAAGGGCGAAACCAAGCGGCGCAAGGAAAAACTTGCATAAAACCGCAAGATATGGTATCATGCGGCAATCAACAGGAAAAGGAGGATTCAGGTGAACAAGAACGAATTCGTTACCGCGATTGCGGACAAGTCCGGCCTGACGAAGAAGGACGCGGAGGCGGCACTGAACGCCTACACCGAGGTGGTCACGGACGCGCTGAAGGCCGGTGACAGCGTACAGCTCATCGGCTTCGGTACTTTTGAAGTGCGTGAGCGTGCCGCCCGTCAGGGCCGCAATCCCCACACCGGCGAAGCCATCGAGATTGCCGCCGCAAAAGCACCCGCCTTCAAGCCCGGCAAGGCATTGAAGGACGCCATCCAGTAATTTCACAGCGAATACCACAACGCCACTCAGACGAAAAGCCGTCTGAGTGGCGCTGCTTTTTTATCCGCAGACTTGGACTGTTTCTCTTGCTGCGCGGTCACTAAAAAAGAATTCCAGAGACAAAATCTGCTAAATTGCAAAGACTAACCTCGACTTTATTTTTAGGAGGATAGTGCATCGACAGGAACATAGCGCATCGCGTCTCATACTTTGGACGGATTTACATTTTTCAAGGGCTTTGGTATAATGAAACGAAAAAAATTATAGGGCAGAGGTTTATGACAGCGAGGGTACCCTCGCTGTCCCACGGGGTTCCCCGTGGGACAATTCCTCTCTGCCACAGGGAGGGAAGTCCGTGACCGACAAAAGTGTCATCATCGTCAAGCTGTCTACCACACAGGCGTTTGAGACCCTTTGGAAATGCGGCAGGGTGCTCTTTTTCAGCGCACCCTGCGGCTTTGGAAAAACGGCGGTGGCGGAGGCGCTGCTCTCCGGCCGGGAGGTATTGCGCCTGTCGGCGGACAGTGCGGATTTCAGCCTACCGTCTGCGGAGGCTGACTGGCAGATCTTACTGCTGGACGATTTGCAGGATATGCAGGAGGAGCAGGACTGGAACGCCCTGTGCGAGCTGATCCGCACCTGCCCAGACCGCCGCTTTGTCCTGCTCTCCCGCGGCACGCCGCCAGGCTGTCTCATGGCCTTTCAATACACGGGGCTGATGACGGTGCTGGAGGCCGACGACCTGCTCTTTGATGCGGACGATGTGCGGCGGCTGCTCCGGCTTTACGGCGTGGAGGCGGCAGACAGTGAAATCGACGGGATACGGAAAGAATCCATCGGATACCCGCTGGGCGTGGCCATCACGGCGCGGCATCTGTCCGGCGGAAAGCATTTTTCACCGGAGATTGTGGCGCGGGTGTTCCGGGAGGTGTTTTTCTACTTCGAGACCGCCATCTACCGGCGCTTTGACCTGCCGGTGCGCCGTTTTCTGCTGGAGCTTGCGCCGTTTGAGAGCTTCGACCTGGAAATGGCGCGGATGGTCAGCGGCGACCCACGGGCCGGCGACCTGCTGGACTGGTTGCTGCGCTATACCACCATGTTCCGCTGCGACGACCGCCAGCACTATCACTTCTGGTCCGGTTTCCGGGAGTTCCTTCTCTGGGAGATGGAGCGGGAATACACAGAGGAAAAGCGCCGCGCGCTGCTCAGCCGCGGCGGGCTTTACTATGAGTTAAAGGAGGACTTCTCCAGCGCGCTGGACTGCTATACCAGGGGCGGCGACCATGCCAAGGTCTCCGAGCTGCTGATCCGCAATGCGGAGCTGCATCCCGGCATGGGGCACTATGCGGAGATGGAGCAGTACTACCGCGCACTGCCGGAGGCGGAAATACTCGCCTCCCCATCGCTGATGCAGGGCGTGAGTATGCTCTGCGCCCTGAGCGCGGACTATGACGGGTCGGAGCGCTGGTACGGATGCCTGAAACAGTTTGTGGAGCGCTGCGGCAAGGAGGACGCCGCAGGCCGGCAGGCACGCGGCCGTCTGGCATGGCTGGACATCTCGCTGCCGCAGCGGGGCGTGAAACGCCTGACGGACACCATCCCTGCGGTGTTCCAACTGCTGACAAATAAGGAGCTGTCGCTGCCGTCCTTCTCCGTCACCAGCGCGCTGCCCAGCATCATGAACGGCGGCAAGGATTTTTCCCCGTGGAGCAAAAAAGACGACCTGCTCTACCACACCATGCGTATCCCGGTGGAGGCCGTTCTCGGGCGGGACGGCGTGGGTCTTGCGGACTGCGCCATCGCGGAGAGCAAGTTTGAAAAGGGCGAGGACATCTCGCCCCGGATGCTCCCCCTTGTGCAGCGCATGAACGACATCCGCCGCGGCGGCACACCGGACATCGAGTTTGCCGCCAACGGGCTGCTGGTGCGAAGCCTGCTGGCAGGCGGGCAGAGCGCGGACGCGCGAAAGACCGTCGCCGACCTGCACAGGCAATTTACCGAGCGGGAGCTGACGCGGTTTCTTCCCAACATGGACGCCATGCTCTGCCGTATCGCGCTGCACACCGGCGATCTGGACGAGGCCGACGTATGGTACCGCGTCAAGGCACCGCGGGAGCCGATGCACATCAATATTCTCAAGCGCTATCAGTATTTCACACAGGCCATGGTGGAGCTTGCCAACGGCAAGCCGGACAGCGCCCTGCTGACGCTTACGCCCATGGAGCCATACTGCACCGCCTGTATGCGCTACATCGACACCATACACCTGAAGGTGCTGACCGCCATCGCCCTGTATCAGAAAAGGGATGAGGCGTGGCGCGAGCCGCTGACAGCAGCACTGGCACTGGCGGAGGAATACCGCTTCATCCGCACCGTCAGCGTTTACGGCGCGGCGGTGCTGCCGCTGCTGGACGCGCTGGAATGGTCGGGAAACGCGAAATGGCACAAACGGCTGATGGCGGATGTGCGGGCACAGGCCGCCATATATCCCCGTTTTTTACAGCCAAGGCTTTCCATGCGCGAGGCACTGACGGCAGCGGAGATGCAGGTGCTGCGGCTGATCTGCGCGGACAAGAGCAACGCGGAGATCGGGGAGATCCTGAGCATCCGGGTCTCCACGGTCAAGAGCCATGTGAGCAGCGTGCTCAGTAAGCTGGGTGTGAACCGCCGCAGCGAGGCCAGGACAGCCGCGAAAAAGCTGTGGCTCATTTCCGAGGACCAATAAAACAATGCCCGCACAGAGCGGGTTTTATATAGAGGTATACACATATTCCGAAGGAGGATCTTAATGAAGAAACGAGTATTGAGCCTGTTCATGGCACTGGCGCTGTGCCTGACGCTCCTGCCCGCCCCCGCATGGGCGGCGGAAGCGGACGCGCCGGAGGGCGGTGCGCCCGCCGCAGACGAACAGCCTGCGGTTCAGTCGGAGCCTGCGCCCCAGGCGGCGGAAGTCCCGGCGGAGAACGCCGTGGCACAGGTGGGGAATGTGAACTACGCCAACATTACGGACGCCTTTGCCGCAGTGAAGGGGAACGGCGGCACGCTGACCCTGCTGGCGAATTGCAAAACACCGGATACGAGTAAACGATTCGATATTTCCGGCAATTACACGCTGGATTTGAACAGCTGCACGCTGACGGGGCAGCTGTATCTGAGCAAAACCAGCACGTCCTTGACCGTCAAGGATTCCGGCACAGGCGGAAAAATCCAAGCTACTTCCGGCTGGTCGCCACTGTGGGTCGATGGCGGAACTGTCACCATCGAGAGCGGCACCCTTGCCACAGAGAAAGAGAACGCGCAGGCATTGGTTTTTGGTGATAATGATGCCTGCAAAACGCTGACGATTACAGGCGGGTCGTTTGAAACCGGATACGTTTACATTGGATACGACAGCGGCGAGACCGTGATTTCCGGCGGTGCGTTCCATGAACTGCGCGTCAACGGCGATTCTAAACGGGTGACCCTGTCCGGCGGTACCTTTGACACGGTGAAGCGTCGCAAGAACGGCAGTACCATTGCGCCCGCAGACCTGCTGAAAGACGGCTATGTCTTTGTCAACCGGACCACCGGCGCAGAGGTCAGCACATCACAGGAAGCTGCTCTGACCAACGTCAAGGTCGTCTCCAAGGAGACCGTGAACGCTTTGGTTTCGCTGACGGTGGATGGAACCAAGACCCATTACGGCACCTTTGAAGAAGCCCTGACCGCCGCACAAAAGACGCAGGGCGGGACGCTGACCCTGCTGAATCACGTGACCACGACACAAACCGACATCAACAGCGGCACGTTTACCCTGGACTTGAACGGCCATACGCTGACGAGCGAATATAACGCTACGCTGGTCGTCATAGGCGGCAGCCTGACCATTCAGGACAGCCAGGGCGGCGGCGTTATCAGCAGCACCAGCAGCGACGGCAATGCAGTCTGGTGCGGCGGCGGGAACGTCACGATTCTTGGCGGCTCCTTCCCGTCCGCGCTTTACTGGGAGTCCGGTACGGTCTCGCTTCGGGGCGGGGAGTTCCGCTCCTTGGACAGCAAGGCTGGCTCCTGGCTGTCGGCAATCCCGGAGGGGAAAGCCCTGGAAAAGAACGACGACCACAGTGTTGTGGATGCCAGCGCAAAAACAATTCATACGGCTACCGGCTTTTACGTACTGGCCGACCACGAACACGATTGGCAGGCGGGCAAATGTGCCTGCGGCAGAGTCTGCGACCATGCGGGCAAGGTGGACAGCGCCGGTTACTGCACCCGCTGCCAGATGCTGGTGGAGGCATTTGAAACCGGCGGCAAGCGATACACCAGTCTGGAAAACGCGCTGGATGCCGCGCAGGACGGTGACACGATTACTCTGCGGGGGCCTTTGACCATCGAGAACCGAGAGCCCATCGAAATCAGCAAAAATATTATACTGAACTTGAATGGACACACCCTGAGTAAATCCGCTGAGAATGCGCTTCTGTGCATCCTCGGCTCCAATGTAGCCATCATAAACGGCACGGTGCTAAGCACCTGCACCAGCAAGCCCGCTATCGCGGTGGAAGTTGGAAAATTTGACCACACAGGCGCAAAGCTGACGCTGGACAATGTCACCCTGGAGGGCAGCACAGACGGCGGAACTGGTTCCCATGGAAATGGGCTTTTCATTCTTCACGGGAGCGAAGCTGTGGTAACGAGCGGCACCTTCCCCGGCGGCATCTACACGGAGGGAGCGCTGACCATGTCCGGCGGCAGCGCGGCTCAGCTGGAATTGGGTGCGCTCAATGGTATTCCAGTGACCCTGTCCGGCGGATCCTTTGACTGCATCAAAATCGAGAATGGCGCAGATTACCAGTCCCTGCTGGCAGAGGGCTATGCCTATCAGAAGCAAGGCGGCGCATTGCTCAAGCTGTCGGAGATGAATGAGAATACTGCCGTAACCGTTGTGAAGTGCAGCCACCCGGATGACTCTTCCGGCGGGAATGTTTGCCCATACTGCGGCTATGCCGCTATGGTGACAAAGGCGGACGGCAGCATTTCCTACCATCGGACGGCAGACGCCGCCATCGCCGCAGCCGACGGCGGTACAGTGAAGCTGCTGGCAAAAGCAGGCGAGATCACCATCAGCAGCCCGCTCAAGCTGGATTTGAACGGTAAGACGGCAGCAAAACTGACCGTC
>ERZ1023698.155-NODE-155-length-13830-cov-32.493648_pt1 | contig 13830 bp, 10 predicted proteins | sample MGYA00380349_ERZ1023698 | MGnify/ENA primary metagenome ERZ1023698 (study PRJEB33179, sample SAMN07449027) | human gut metagenome | biome: Human-gut; feature: Human associated habitat; material: Faeces | host: Homo sapiens | place: India:Kasaragod | collected...
AAACTGTGTTAAACTACTTTTATTGTAGCTTGACACAGTTTAATTTACACTCTCACGGTACTCCCCTACTTCCTCTTCTGCTTTCTTGTTCTGCTTAGCCTCTATAGAATACAGGCATGAATGAACCGACACAGTCAAAAAATTCTTGTGCCAGCCTTTCAAGACCCGATGTTTTCAAAGCAGCAAAATCATCATCACTAGCAGCAATACAGAATCTGTCATTCTTGATTCCTATGAATTTGCATCTGCCCAACAGGGCTTGCTGACTGGTATCCTGTACCATCGAAATAAACTGATTCCATTGCTCAAAACCTTGAGTCGTGTCTACTTCTATCTTCTTGTCAGGATTCTGATATACATGCGCAAAAAGATCTCCCTGCTGCGTGGCATCATCAGATGTTTTCTTTCCCCTATTACGGTTTATTTTTTCATTCAGACGACGAGCAATATCTGCATCTTTATCTCCGATATGATTGATACCTACATCCGTCCGCTTGATATGGAAGATAACATATTCAGGATCTCCCTTATGCTTTCCGTTCCGATAAATAAAGTCTTCTTCAGAAAATTCATCAAATACGATATCTGTCTCACTGCGACTAGCCATTCTGTTGAGATCTTCCCTTACCACATCGAGTACCTGTTTTCTGAATTGCGAGAATTTAGGATATTTATTCATCACAGGCTCCCCCTTGTCGTCAAGCAGAATATTGCCATGTTCATCAAGTTCTACCAGACCCAAATACTGTTTCATCGGCAAAAACTCAACCTTAACATCCAAGCTCTTGTCTAGTCCCATCTGACGAAGCAGATATATATAGAGTCGAGGTGTATTCACCTTCTTGGAATATTTAGCAATCATGGAGATATGGTGAATATATCCCTGACGCATGTCAAAAAGGCTCATAGTGAGTTTTGGATCTATCTCAAGTATTACTTCACCCTTGATGCGTTCTACTTTCTCACCATCGCTCTTTGTATAGCCTTTCTGCGTTGTCGGAATCTCGATGTTTGAAAATACGTGCTGTATCTTCTCTGTCTTGCTATCCGTCTTTACACGCACCGACAGGTTGAGAATATCGTTCTTCAGCGTATCACGCAGATTCTTATAATTATGAAACTCCGTTGATACCTGAAAATCCTTGATGTCTATTTTGATGGGCGGAATCTCCATAACAGCATGCTCTATTCCTTTCTCGAAAAGATAGTCGGAGCGTGCATCTCCAAGCACTCTCTTCTCGGTAAAATACTCTTCAACATACTTCTGCAGATGGGTACTTGCAACCATCAATATGTTTTGTTGCAATAATGTATATTGCTTATCCAATTTTGTCAGCGAAAAAGGTGTGTTAATCCACACCAGATTCTTGTTTCCTTTTGGTTCACTCATATAAAAACCACATTTCTGTTTACCATAAACCACAAAGTTGTTTACCTAAAACCACTTTTTTATTTACTTAAAACCACATAAATATTTACCCGAAACCACCAAGCTATTTACCATAAACCATATTCCTATTTACCTAAAACCACTTTTCTATTTACCATTTCAAACATAACTCATTATTAATCAAGCTATTATGCTTTCTGTAATGTATAAGAGATATATAATTTATTATAAAGAATAATCTATAATTATCATTCTTTTGGTAAACAAAAATGTGGTTTTTGTAGGAACTTATACCTTATTTTTAAGCTTAGCGCTTTTTTAGGTAAACAGTTTTGTGGTTTTCACCCTTTTAATAACTACTTTTTGTTTGCTTACTTTTTCAAGTAATCCATCAGGATATTGTAGAGCAGATTTTCCTGTGGGATATCATCTGAGAGGCATTTCATCTTCAGGAGAAGGAGTTCTTCCTTGTTAAGATATGTAGCCACACTCGTTCTAGTGCGTCTTTCCTCTGCAGTCCAGTAACTTTTTCTCTTGCGACCACCTTTAGATATATTTTTATCCTCTTCGCTTTTTGCCATTTCTGTGTTTAATAAACTTGGTCGGTCGTTCATACCCATATTTTCAAGAGACTCACCAATTTCTTCTAAATTTCTTTTTGCTACAGCCATAATTCTTATATTTTATAAGTTTATCTTCTTTTGTTTTATTATTACATGTTTCAACCTACCCTACTAAGATTAGATTTTGATGTTGAACATGCGCTTGATAGCAATTTCGTAATCGATACCTGTACTTGAGTAAGGTGCATATTCGAATATGCTTTGTCCGTGTGCCTGAGCTTCCAGGAACTTTACAGAGCGTCGGATACGGCAAGGCAGAATTAAGTCGCCATGTTTTTCGCCTAAAAGTTTGCTCAACTGCTTGGTAATCTTGGTTCGTTCATCTACCATAACTGGCAGGAGTCCAAGTAATTCCAAATTATCGTTCATGTGGAACTCTTTCACTTCGTCCATTACGCTGAGTACTTCACTTACTCCCTTGACAGATAATGCTTCCATCTGTACTGGAATCAAAATCTTGCTCGCTGCAACCAAAGCATTATAAGTGTTCTTGGAAAGTGCTGGAGGACAGTCGATGAAAATGTAGTCGAAATCATCAAATACGTTTTTCAGTCCTTCTCCTGTCATGTCATGGCAATCGTTGTCTTGCAAGCATCCCAGTAATACCGTGTAGCTCTTCATCTGTTCTCTCAGTGAAGGGCCTCCTGGAAGGTGTTGTTCTATATTTTCCATCTGAGCAGATCCTGGAACTGCATATACCCCATTTTTACATTTGTAGACTGGCACACCACTCTGTTTGCACATGGCGTTGTATATGTTATCATATTCGTTATCTCTCACTCCGAAAAGCGAAGAGAGGTTGCATTGTGGGTCTAAGTCTATTACCAGAACCCTGAGATTGTGATTCAACCGGACTATGCCAGAAGCCAGAGACTGCACAGTAGCCGTCTTGCCTACTCCACCCTTGTTGTTCACTACTGCAACAATTTCCTGTAGTTCATGTTTCATATTTCTTTTTTCTTATTTCACGTTATTGTTTAATCCAATTTACATATATTAGAATTGCTGGCAATTAGAATAAACGAATTGACTTATATTCTTTCGTTCTGAAAGACTAAAAGTCTTATTTCTGGATTATCTAATGTTCTTTAGTTCTAATATTGGTTGCAAAAATAGCCAAAATAGTTGATATAAAAGAATTTATCTTCCTATTTCTTTGTAAATATCCTTTTTTTTATACTTTTCTAACAATCTTCATGAAGAATAAGCATCACTTCGAATATGCTACTAAACGAAAATATGAATATCCTAATAGACGGACAAATTAATTAAACTTATATTTTAATATTCTATTAAACATATATTTATATAGACTTTTATACTAATAAATGAATATGCTAATAAATGACTATACTAACATATGAATAAACATATCTATGAATAGTCATATAAACATAAGAACCGATAAACTAATAGACGTAAAAACGTATGTTAGAATAGACGAAAATACAAAACTACGTTTAAACAAATATACTAACTGCCAGCAATTATAATAATCTGATGATTTACAAGATAAACATGTATATTACAAACCTAACATGTTAACGCTTTATAATTCAGCATTTTAATTATCCTTTTTGTAGAATATCTATCATATATAAAGTTAGAATGTTAGTTTAGTCTAATTGCCTAATAAACTAAAATAAGTATGTTCAACAGGAATAGTTTATATAAGATATGTTAATTTTTCCTCTAAGTGCATACAACCTATTGAAATTTTCAGTATCTTTACAGAGTTAAACTGATGTCGAACCTTTAAAACTATAACATCATGAAAATTGGTATTCCAAAAGAGATTAAAAATAATGAGAACCGTGTTGGAATGACACCAGCAGGAGTTGCTGAATTCATTCGACATGGTCACGAAGTGATGGTTCAGCATACGGCTGGAGAGAACAGCGGATTTGCTGATGAAGCGTATGAAAAGGTAGGAGCCATAATCTTACCCGACATTCAGAGTGTATATCGTGAGGCGGAAATGATTGTAAAGGTGAAAGAGCCTATCGCTGAGGAATATCCACTTATCCATCAAGACCAGCTTGTATTCACTTATTTCCATTTTGCCTGTGACAAGGAACTTACCGATGCTATGCTCAAGAGTGGTGCTGTCTGTCTGGCTTACGAGACTGTGGAGACAGATAACCACCATTTGCCTTTACTCATTCCGATGAGTGAAGTAGCTGGAAGAATGGCCATTATTAATGGTGCTTTTTATCTGCAGAAGACAAAGGGAGGAAAAGGGAAACTGATGAGTGGTGTACCTGGTGTGAACCGCGTCAAGGTTTTGGTATTGGGCGGCGGAACCGTAGGAGAAGCTGCGGCAAGAATGGCTGCAGGAATGGGAGCTGATGTATGGATTACAGATATCAGTTTGCCTCGTCTTCGTCAGTTAGAGATGGAGCTGCCTATCAATGTACACACGCTCTATTCCAACGAGCATAATATTCGTAGAGAATTGCCAGATGTGGATATCGTTGTGGGTAGTGTGCTCGTACCAGGTGATAAGGCGCCGCATCTTATCACGAAAGATATGTTGAAATTGATGGAGCCAGGAACTGTACTTGTTGATGTAGCAATCGATCAGGGTGGCTGTTTCGAGACATCGCATCCAACCACACATTCTGATCCGACATATATGGTCGATGGAATCGTTCATTATGCAGTAGCTAATATTCCTGGTGCTGTCCCAAATACCTCTACTACAGCCTTGACCAATGCTACGCTGAAATATGCATTGGCGCTTGCTGATAAGGGTTGGCGAAAGGCCTGCAAGGAGGATAAAGCCCTGTATAGGGGTTTGAATATCGTAAATGGAAAGGTGGTATTCAAGGCCGTAGCGGATGTCTTCGGACTGGAATATGAAGAAATGATACTCTAAGTAGAGTAGGGGAGGGTTCCATAACACAAAAGCTATGGGATCCTCTTTAAATAATGTATTACGGAGAACAGAATACACTTTGTTTGATTTGAACGCTTACTGATAGCATTTTTTTAGAGAAAAAGACTTAAAAACCGGGAAAATGTAAGGAAAATAGGAGAAAGTACAGGAATATGTGTATAAAATAAGTTAATTGTATAACATTATGCTATAGTTTTAGATATTTTTTATACTTTTGTGCCATGAACATGAAGTTTAACTAACATTCAGTTATTATGAAGAAGAAAAAAAGCTTGTTGCTTTTCTTGGCAGCAACTTCAGCCAGCTTTGTGCAGGCAGCCCTTCCAGTTCATACCAGTTTTGCGGCTGGTATTGAAAATGTGCAAGAAAAAGGTCATACCTTTATAAAAGGAAGAGTGATTGATTCCGAGGGAAATCCTCTGGTAGGTGTCACGGTGCAGATCGAAGGCACGAGCTATGGCGTTATCACAGATGCTGATGGTAACTACATACTGGAATTTCCATCTATGGCGCATCCTAAAATTGTATTTTCCAGCATTGGTTACAAATCGAAGAGTATTGAATTTCGTGGCGTAAAAGAGCAAAATATGATGCTGGAGTTGGATCATGTTGCGCTGGATGATCTCGTTGTCATCGGTTACGGCAGCAAGAGCCGTAGGAATGTAACTACCGCTATTTCTACCGTGAGTCAGGAACAGATAAGCAAGTTGGCTGCTACCACACCAACCCTCGATGGTCTTCTTCAGGGTACTGTAAAGGGCGTATTGGCTACTACCGCAAATGGTGAGCCTGGTTCATCTCTCAAGTTAAACATCCGCGGTATTACATCTCCTTATCCTAAATCGGGTAAAGGTAACAACAACCAGCCTCTTTATGTCATTGATGGCGTTCCTACCTTTATGGAGGATACCGGCATCAACCCGCTCATCAATATCTCACCAAACGATATTGAGAGTATCGATGTGCTGAAAGATGCCGCAGCTACTGCGATCTATGGATCTCGTGGAGCCAATGGTGTCGTTATTGTCAAGACCAAGAACGGAAAGCGCAATGAGAAGACCAAGGTAGATTTCGGCTACACATTCTCGTTCAGTAATCCTATCAAAAACTATAAGCCATTGAATATTTCTGAATACAAGAATGTGCAGGACGAGATTCTGCGTAATACTGTAAATGGTATGAACGACGGCAGTTCGATGGGTTTTGATAATATTCTTAACCAGTATGGAAATGTTTCGCTCAATGAAGAAACGGGTCTTTATACCTATAATGGTCTTAATGAGAGTCTTTATGGCAAGGATAATGTCAACTGGGCAGATGAGGTAATCAACAAGAATGCACCTACACATCAGTATAATGTGGCTGTCAGAGGTGGAAGCAACAAAACCAACTATTCTTTCTCTTTCAACGGAATGAACCAGGAAGGTCTGTTACTCAATGACCATATGGAGCGATATGGTGCAAGACTCTCTATAGATTCTGAAATCAACAAATACATCACCGTGGGAGGTGTGCTCGATTATACCTATTCTTCACGCAAGAGTGGAAGCAACGATCCTGCCTTGGGATATGATAATGACGGATGGATGACCCGTCCTGATTTGGCTGTACGTGATGCGGATGGCAACTTCCAGCGTGTAGATAAGTTCGGTCTTTATGCCGATACCTATAATGATGCCAATGCGGTAGCTAAACTCCAGCGCAAGACGAAGTATGAAAATGATCAGTTCTCTGGCAATGCTTATATTGATATTAAGCCTGTCAAGGGATTGACCCTTCATGCTGATGCCAATATATCCAGATTCATCTTCAGCAACAGTTATTTCTCGCCAAAGATTACACTCCCGGAACAGTTGGGTATGGAGCCAACATCAACCTTGGCTGAGAGCAACTATCGCAACACCAATACTTCTATCAATTTCCGTGCCGACTACAAGTTCACGCTTACCGAAGCTCATCGTTTTGACGTGATGGCTGGTTATAGTGCCGACAGGTATTGGAGTAAGGAACACGACCAGGCTTATAGTGGTTTCCCTAATGATGATGTATTGAACAATGCCAGTTCTGCAACCACTGTCAATAAGCCAACCGAGACTTATTCCAAGAGTGGTCTTAATTCTATCTATGGTCGTTTGAGCTATGATTTCCTCTCACGTTATCTGCTTGATTTCAGTCTTCGTTCCGATGAGTCATCAAAATTTGGACCGGGTAACAAGCGCGGTACTTTCCCTGCAGTTTCTCTGGCCTGGCGCATCAATCAAGAGCCTTTCCTGGAATCTGTAAGAGATATTGATGATCTGAAGTTCCGTTTGAGTTGGGGTAAGACTGGTTCCACCAACGTATCAGACTTTTCTTATATCCAGTATTTCAATGGTAATCAGTATGGCGGACAGAGCGGACTCACCCTTGCTTCTACTTATCCAAACAAGAACATCAAGTGGGAGATGACAACCGAGTATAATGCTGGTGTCGACTTTACTTTATTCAATGGTCGTCTGACTGGTAGCTTTGATATCTATCACCGTAAGACTGATGGTGCGCTTGCTCCTGCTCCTATCGCCCTGGAGTTTGGTATCGGCACCTATTACAGCAATATTCTTGATCTTACCAACAATGGTTTTGAATTCTCTATCGGTGGTGATGTAGTTCGTACCAAGGATTTCACCTATAATACTATGCTCAGTATCTCATCCAACAGGAATAAGATAACCAAGCTCAATGGTTCAACCCTCGACATGATGCACCTGGATCTCTATATGGAAGGTCATGCTATGGGAACCGTGAAGGGATATAAAGTGGCAGGCATCTATCAGAGTCAGGATCAGATTAGTAAGTTGAATGAACAGGCTATGGCCAAGGGATATGGTTTCTATCAGAATGGAGCTGCTGTAGGTGACTACATGTTTGCAGATACCAATGGTGATGGCTTTATTTCAGAGGCCGACCGTACGGCGATTGCCAACCCAGAGCCAAAGGTATTCGGTGGATGGTCAAATACCTTGTCATATAAGAACTTCACGCTCTCTATGCTCTTCCAGTATCAGTTAGGTGGTGATGCCTACTACAGCACGATGCAGGAATCTGCAAGTGGAGCCATCGGTATGAGTATCTTGCGCGAGATGTATGGCAACACCTGGACACCGGATCGCACCGATGCCAAGTATGCTAAGTTGATGTGGATGCCTTGTGCCTATACCAACACACAGGCCAACGACCGCTATGTATATTCCAACTCGTACTTCCGTTTGCGCAACATCACGCTCTCTTATACCTTTGAGCCAGCATGGTTAGAGCGCTTGCATGTGAGTGGTGCATCGGTATTCTTTACCGCTACCAACCTCTTTACCATTACCGATTGGCCAGGTTTGGATCCAGATATGGCAGCCACAAATGCTTTTACCAAGACAACCGAGACCAAGGATGTATATCCAATGAGCCGTTCGTTCTCATTCGGTCTCAAATTGCAATTCTAACTCATTCAAAGAAACGAAGATTATGAAACATATAAGATATCAATTTCTGGCGTTACTATCAGTATCAGCACTCACATTCACATCGTGCGACTTGATAGGCAGTATCGATGATATGGAACCAGACCATGTGGTAACCGATTTGAATTATATTACCGATGCCGCATCTGCTCAGACTGCTCTCAATGGTGTTTACGCTTCCTGGCGCAGTACAGGTGTATCTTACTTGAGATATGGTATCGCCTCTATGGCGCATACCCAGACTCAGGCGATGGTGATGGGTGTAGATGAGTTTGCGGCAGAAAATATCCAGACAAATAACAGTAATGTGGAGACTGCCTATACAGCCTACTACAATGTGATTAATGCGGCCAATACCTTCCTGGTACACATCAATAAGCAGATACCAGGCATGACAGAGGAAAAACGTACCGAGATGATTGCAGAGGCTCGTTGCCAGCGTGCTTTGGCTTATCTCACTCTCCTGAAATGTTTCGGAGAATACTGGAAGCAGGATTCCCAATACGGAGTCTGTCTCTTCAAGGATGAGTTGGTAAGAGATAACCAGGTTCGTCAGCGTTCATCTGTAGTTGATACTTATAAGCTGATTTCTGAAGATCTCGATTATGCCATCGCCCATTGCGAACAGCATCCGGCAGACCATTATCATATGAGCAGTCTTTTTGCCAAGGCTTTGAAGGCAAAGATGTATTTTGCTCAGGATAACTATCCGGAGGCAGCAAGATTATCTGAAGAAGTGATTAATGAGGCTGAAGCAGCAGGATATGAACTGGAGAGCGACTATGCTAATATCTTTACAGAACAGTTCAATTCCAAGGAGATGCTTTTCGCCCCTTATACTGCTAATCCGAATGAATTGATGGATGCTTCTTGGTTTGCCTTCTCTCCAGGATCACTCCTTAAAAAGGTAGCTGATGATTTGGTTCCTGATGATGAAACAGGTGGTGATATCGTTGTTCCAGATCCGGGAGAGGGTGGGGATGTAGTAGTTCCTGATCCAGGTGAAGGCGGTGATGTCGTGATTCCTGGTGGTGATGGCAGCGAAGGCGGTGATGTTGTATTGCCTGGCGGTGGAGATGATGGTGGTATTGTTATCCCTGGTGGTGATGGTGGCGATTTCCCATTCCCTCCAGGTGAAGATGATGCAGCTTCCTACGATCCTCTTTATACTTGGGCATACACGGGTAAAGGCATGATTGGAATTGCCAAGTACAGCAAGTTGACTCCTGAGTTTATGTTCGAAGACTCCTATTACTTCATGCGCCTTGCCGAAGTCTATTATATCGCTGCCGAAGCAGAGGCTCGTCAGGGTCAGTATGCTAAGGCTCGTACGCTCTTGGCTACAGTCATCGAACGTGCTGGATATACTGAGGACGATGTGAACGCTATTGCCGACAGTGATCTTCTGGGTGAAATTCTCAAGCATAAGTTGTGTGATATGAGTAACGAAAATCTGGAAGAATGGTTCGATCTTTGCCGTTACAAACGTAAGGGTGGTTTCGAGAGTTGGACAGAAGATGAGAAAGCAGAACTTCCTAGCTTCCGCCGATATCTTCTTCCTATACCAAAGGCATCTATGGGAGCCAATAATCTTCTGGTTCAGAATCCGGAATATGTGAATCAATAAACATTATATAATAAATAATATCGAGAAAAAATGAATAAGATGAAAATGAAAACTTGCATGTTGACTCTTGCCGGTCTTGTACTTGCAATGGCTGCCAGTGCGCAGAATTTTGTGATGAAAGGTAAGGTTAAAGGTAACGTGGACGGCTGTTCTGTCATGTTGCAGAAGTATGGATTGGAAGGTGTTACCAATCTGGATAGTGTTACAATCAAGAATGGTGAGTTCACCCTCAAGGGGGTAGTTAACCAGCCTGAGCAGTATCAGATGGTTATTGATATGAACAAGCCTGGTACAGCTGAGCCTGACTATCAGAAAATATTCTCAACAAGAGTCTATGTAGAGAATAAGCCGATGACCTACGATGTAGATCTTACCGGTTTTCCTGCAGAGCGTGATATGAGTATGATAGAGCCTGTTGTAAAGGGTTCTACCACCCAGGATGTTTATCAGGCTTATCTTGAACTGATGTCACCTATTCAGGACAAGATGCACAAGATGGATGATAGTATCAACCAGACTACCGATTTGGCACAGCGTGTATCCCTTGCCAAGGAAGCCATCAAGTTGCAGGAGGAAATGCGCCATCAGACCAGTCTGTTTATTCAGCAGCATACCACTTCTCTGGTAGCCTTCGACTTGCTTCTCGAGAGTTTCTCTTCTTTACCAACCCCATATACCTCTCAGCAGATTGACGAGATGATGGGCTGGTTGAAGAACGACTGGAGTTCTTCTGCACAATATCCGATGCTGCAGATGCAGGCAGAGATGGCAAAGCATACAGCTATCGGCAACCATTATATCGATGGTACCGTTGTCACTCCTGAAGGCAAGCAGGTGAAGCTTTCTTCACTTATCAAGAAGGGTGAATACACCATGTTGGAGTTCTGGGCTTCCTGGTGTCGTCCATGCCGTCAGGAGATTCCACATCTCAAGAAGGTACACGAGAAATACAAGGATTTCAACATCATCAGTATTTCCGTAGATGAGAGAGATGCCGATTGGAAAAAGGCAATGGCCAAGGAAGGAATGACCTGGACACAGGTTCGCAATCCTGAAGGTTTTGGCGGTATGGTGATGGGCGAGTATGGCATCAATGGTATTCCAGCCTGTCTCATCCTAGATAAGGATGGCAATTTCTATAAGACCAACATGCGTGGTGCTTATCTTGATGCTTTCTTGTACGATTACTATAAGAAATAAAATAGTTTAGTGCATAAAAATATTCCCCGATATGAATCCTCAGTATTCCTGCAGGATTCGTATCGGGGAATTTTGTTGATGAATTGTATGAAGGATAGATCTTCGCGAAATGAAAATCCATCATTGTAACTTTACCATGCCTCCAGTTTATCAGCAATCTCTGGCATCTTATCCTTGGTGAATACAGGATTCTTACCTTCCTTCTTCTGTTGGCGATAGTCTTTCAACAGGAAGACGGCCTGGCGGGAAAGCAGGACGATGGCTGCGAGATTGCAGAGGGTGAGAAGAGCCATCGTGATATCTGCAAAACTCCATGCAAAATCCAGAGATACTACCGCTCCGACCATCACCATTGCTGCTACAGCAAGACGATAGACAAATACACCCAGCTTGGAGTCCCTGATATATCTCACGTTGGTTTCTCCATAATAATAATTGCCGATGATGCTGCTAAAGGCAAACAGCCATATCATTACCGCAACAAACGGATTGCCGATGCTTCCGATTTCGTGGGTCAGGGCATCCTGGGTGAGTTGAATTCCATTTGAAGCCGTAAGGTCCACACCGCTCACCAGGATAATGAATGCGGTGCAGGAACATACCACCAGCGTATCTGTAAAAACGCCCAAAGCCTGTATTAATCCCTGTTTTACAGGATGACTGACTGTAGCTACCGCAGCAGCATTCGGTGCACTACCTTCACCTGCCTCATTACTGAACAGACCTCGTTTGATGCCCTGTATCACAGTAACGCCAAGAACTCCGCCAGCAGCCTGATTGAATCCGAAAGCATTCTCAACAATGGTAAGCAGAACCTTTGGCAGACTGGTGATATTCCAAACAACAACACCTACAGCTATCAGAAGATAAATGACAGCCATCACTGGAACCACGGTAGAAGAGAACTTAGCCACTCTATGGATGCCACCGAAGATGATGAGCAGGGTGAGCACAGTGAGGGCAATTCCCATGGTGGCAGGCTCGATGCCAAAAGCCTTCTGCCATGCCAGACAGATAGTATTGCTCTGCACAGAATTATAGGCAAAGCCGAAGGTAATGATCATCAGCACGGCAAAAAGAATACCCATCCATCCTTTTCCCAAACCATACTTCATATAATAGGCCGGTCCGCCATAGAAAGATGTTTTGCCTTTTCGCTTGTAAAGTTGGGCGAGAGTTGATTCTATGAAAGCGGATGCAGAGCCCAGCAAAGCCAGCATCCACATCCAGAATACGGCTCCCGGACCACCGATGCTGACAGCAGTAGCCACACCGGCAAGGTTACCGGTTCCAATACGGCTAGCCAATGCTACCACAAAAGCCTGGAAGGAAGAAATGTGTTTCATTTCGCCATCCACTTTCACCTCCATCGACAGTTCATCGTGTCCTATTTCTTCCGGTTGTACCTTGTCGGGATGAATCAGCAGCCTGATCATCTCTCTGATAAGGCGGAACTGGACGAAACGGGTACGCCAAGTGAAAAACAGGGCACAGCATATCAAAACGGTGATGATGATATACGACCAAAGGAAATCGCTAACCTGAACTAAAATGTTTTGTATTGAATCTATCATTTATCTATTTAAAACTTTTTATTTCTTTACTTTTTTATAACCTTCAGAACCTGGTCAGCAATACTTTTCATTCCCTTGATAGTAGGGTGACCGTTTTTCTTGTCAATATTATGAAGAGCAATGACTGGAACCTGATATTTGTTGCAGATCTTTTTAACTGACTCATTGATTACATCCTTGAGTTCAGAGTTTAAGATGAAATATACCTCTACATTTGGATAATGCTGTCGTATATCTGAAAGCAGCTTGGCCATGGCTGGTCGGAAACAATACAAATCTGCGCGCTTCCAGTCGCTATACTGATAGTTGCCGAGCGGGGCATCAGCCCAGTTGTCATTCGTAGCACCGCAAATCAGGATGATATCCGGATTGCCAAGAAGAGAACTGCGGGTGATGAAAGAACGGTCGGTATAATCTTCGTCACGATAGCCAGTGTTGCAGATGGTAGCACCAGAATAGGAATTGATATTTCCCATCTTATAGCCTCCTTCCTTGATAACTTGCCACCACCAGGTTTGCTCAACCTTGTTTACATCTGTAGTTTCTTGTGGAGTAGTAGGTGAGTACCAGGTGGCATAACCCTTAGGAATGAACCCCTCGAAAGTGGAATACGAGTCACCGAGAACGGTAACGGTCTGCTTCACCTGTGCCATGAGCGGCATGAAGGTGAGCATAATGAAAGAAATGATAAACGTAAATCTTTTCATGATGCTTGTTCTTGTTTTAATGCTTCTTATATAATTCTGCTGCAAAAGTAATATAAATATGTGAATAGACAAAAAATATCGGAGGAAAATTCATCTTTCTGTTTCTATTTTTGTCTAAAACTAAGCATGATTTGAGTTATACCATTATTTTATCATGTGCGCGCTCAAGCGCATATGCACACAAGCGCACGCATGCATATATATAATAATGTATACACAATAAATCGTCATGCTAAAATCTTTATAAATGTTAAATACTTGCTGAAAAAGCAACTTTTTTGCGAAAAGATTTGGTGGAATGAAAAATAGTTAGTACTTT